>Ga0214469_1000101_pt1 | contig 24314 bp, 23 predicted proteins | sample RVTome_10_FD_187340 | JGI IMG/M metagenome (GOLD analysis project Ga0214469, IMG submission 187340) | Soil microbial communities from uranium-contaminated site in the Upper Colorado River Basin, Wyoming, United States - RVT153D57 HiSeq ... | reverse complement strand
GATGTTCGAGGAGCAGGTCGGATGGGCGGTCGAGGCGAATGCGGACTTCATCATCGCCGAGACCCTCGATTGGTATGGCGAGGCGGCCCTCGCTCTCGACGTGATCGCCGCTGCCGGGCTGCCTGCGGTGGTGACCCTGGCGGCACCTCGGGGACGAGACCTCTTCGACGACGTCGACATCGTCGAAGCCTGCCGGCGACTCTCCGCGCAAGGGGCCGACGTCGTCGGGCTCAACTGCATGCGGGGGCCGGCCACGATGCTGCCGCTCGTCCGGGAGATAAGGGAGAAGGTGGACACCCCGGTCGCTGCGCTCCCCGTCCCCTACCGGACGACACCGGAGGAGCCCACATTCATGTCGCTCACCGACCGGGAGGGAAACTCCTCACCCGACGGACGGCCGTTTCCGACGGCACTCGACCCTTTCCTCGCCAGCCGCTACGAGTGCGGGGAATTCGCACGTGAGTGCGATTCGATCGGCGTGGAGTACATCGGACTGTGTTGTGGCGCCGGCCCGCACCATCTCCGGGCAGTTGCCCAAGCCCTGGGGCGCGAGCCGGAATCGGCGCGCTACTCCCCCGACATGTCCCGGCACGCCTTCTACGGGAGCGACGAGGCTATCCCTGCCGCCTACCGGGATCGCGGCGACGCCCTCTGAGCCACACGCCGACCGGAAGTGAGCGGGAAGACCCTCCGATCGACCCATCGACGCGCCCGCTCGCAATTCATACGCTGCGTCGAGGTGCTTGGGAGGGCGCGACAGTGCGAGACAATTGGGCGGGCCGTCACGAAGGGCCCAACGGGATGAAGCCTCCCATCACAGTGGACGACCACTCGAGGGCCCTCACCGTCGAAAAGCGCGGGCGTCACGAAAAGTCACCACCAGTGTTCCTGAGCCCTTTTGCCGAAGCGGGAGACGCCTACGTCGTCCTCCCTGACGGCGGGTGGTTCCAAACGACACGGACGCCTCTGCGGGGATAGCCCCGGAATTCCGATACCGGGTACCTCGAAAATGCTCGTTCTCCGCTCCAAGGGCGTCGAATCTCGGGGCTGGTCTTCGACTGGATTTCTCGGCGCCGCGTGCAAGCGCATAGGTGTCTGCCGAGTGGATGGACGTGAAGAAAGCCGAGATCTGGCTCAACTGCAAGGACGATCTCACTCGCAACGCCGGCTCAACGTCGAGCTAGGAGTGGCGCAGGTGTACAAGACCTGGGCCAGAGCATTTCGGGCTGGAAACATCGGGCTGTCTCATCGGAGATTTATGTAGGCGTGAACGATGAATGGACAATCGCCACGTCGATACCCAACAACACGATCCACAACCAGTACACGAGGATCAGGCCACGTTGAATGAGCCCTGTTTTCGCCGCGTCCTTCTGGTACGCCAGGGCCGTCCAGATGGTGAGAGCTAGGCCAGCGACTCCAGTCAGCAGCGTATACAGCCGCCAAACGCCTTCGAGGCGGCCGGCGAGTGTCAGGCAGGCGCCCAAGAGGGCGAGGAAGGCGACCGGTCCGCCGACCACATGGTGGATCTGGTGTTGCCAGGTCACTCCGGCCTGGCCCTCGGTGGCAGCACTGGGTGGATAGCCGCGGAGGGGATCGGGAGGGAACACGCCGGCGACTGTCAGACCAAATCCAAACGTCGCCAACAGCACAGCACCCGTGACGGTGTTCATTGCCCACCCGACGCCGACGGCATAAGCGATCATTCCAATGCCCATCAACATGAAACTGGCTCTTTGAATCCAGCCGCGCTCACCCAGCTCCAATTCGCTTCCGGTGTGGTACATCGGTCGGTAACCGGGCCGAAGTGCGCCCTCGATCAGTAGAACTGCCAAGAACGTCACCGCCGCGCCCACCCCTAGGAGAACGAACAATTCGGTGACCATCTCGCCTCGCAGTCCTCTAGAGGGAGCGCCGAGACCGGACAGTCTGAGCCGTCTCATCATGGGCGTCGTCAACCAGCCGGTCATCGTTGTCGAGGTGGACTTGCAGGAAACGTGTCGATCGTTGGGCCACTTCGGTGGCCGCATCGACGTGAGGGAGGTGCCCTGCTCGTTCGATGATCTCCAATCGTGCATCCTGCATCCGCGGGATGAGGGCTTCCCCCACCGAGGGCGGGGCGAACGCGTCGGTGTCGCCCCACAGGAACAGCACCGGAGACGCCAGCGCTGGAATATCGCCGTCCAGTCGGAGCGGTGGGCGCCATCCGGCGGCGTTGAGCACGGTGCGCAACATCGAGTGGGATGCGCGGCCGGCACCCGGAAGCGTCAGCGAGTTCGCCATCATCTGCAGGAACTCAGCAGGCAGGTCGTCCGGTCGGGCGACCAGAAGTTTCTCGAAGATCTGTCGGCGGATTCGCTCGGTATCCCGCGGCGGATTCGCCGAGATCAGGCGACCGATGCCTGGCGTCCCCCAGAGGCGGAGAAACGCAGGTATGTGACGGTGCAAGCCGGCAGGTGCGCCGACCAGCACAATCCGTCGCACCCGCTGAGGATGGGCGAGGGCAAACACGATAGAGAAGTATCCGCCCATCGAATTGGCGACCAGATCCACCTGCTCGACGCCGAGTGCATCCACGAAGGACTGCATCCAGTAGACGGCCTCGGCTCGATAGTCGGTCCCGAAGTAGTCGATTGGATCGCTGAGACCGCATCCGGGCCGGTCGGGTATGATCACCCATCCTTCCAACCCGCCTGCGCACAACGCCCACTCACCTGCGTTGGAAAGGCCACCGTGGACGAGGATGGTGGGGACCTCCCCCGCACCTCGTGTCACCGCGTATGTCATCCGTCCCTCCCGGTCGACGATCCGCGTGCCACGACCCTCGAACCCATTGACGGCGAATAACTCCAGTCGTTGCTTCTCAAAGCCAGTGATGCTCATTCTCGACTCCTCCTGGGTGCTCTCCCAACGTACGAGAGACGCTCGGCGTCGACTTCGGGGAGGTCACGCATTTAGAGAAGAGCCTTGATGGGTGGATTCACCCATGTCAAAGCTCAGATGAGCCGGTGCTCGTAGCCGTAGGCGGTTGCTGCCGTGCGAGACGGAACCCCGAGCTTGGTGAGGATGTTGGAAACGTGACGCTCGACCGTCCTCACCGAGATGTACAACTCCTCGGCGATGTCTTGGTTGGCAAGCCCATTGCCGACTAAACGGAGCACCTCGAGCTCTCGGGGTGTGAGACCCTGCAGATTGGGTTCCGTTTGGATCTCCGGCACTCGGGCACCGATGTCCGCCAGTGCTCGCCGCGCCGCCTCGGTCTCCAGCGACGCCGTCTCCAGATCACCCAGCTCCCTGCATGCACGAGCGATCAGCAGCTGGCAACGGGCTGTCTCGTAGACGACTCCCAATGACCGCCAAAGCCTGACGGCGGTGCGTAGCGAGACCAGAGCGCTCTCGAATGACTGCTCAGCGAGGGCAACCGCTCCCCTGGCATGTACTGCACGGGACGCCGACCCCTCAGTGCCCAAAGCCTCGGCCAGATCCGTGAGCTCGACCGCGCCTCGGTCGGCCGTATCGAAATCGCCGACTGCCAGCATCACCTCGACCAGGGCGGGCAGCATGCGGAGTCGTTTCGTCGGGCCTGTCCACTCGGCGTCGAGCCGTCGCATGGCCGCCCCGGCCGCCTCGAGTTTCCCCTCACCGACCCAAAGCAGAGCGAGACCGGGATGGGCTTCGTGCCCCCACTCAGTCGCCCGCCGATAGGCGGCTTCAGCCCCCGCCAGATCACCGCGGATCCTGAGCACCTCGGCGAGTTGATACCAGGCCCCTCCGGTGAGCACCTCGTCGGCGGCTCCGGCAAAGCGAACACGAGCCTCCTGGGCGGCCGCGGCGGCGGCGTCGAGGTCCCCCTGATGACGCAGCACTTCTGCTCGATGAGTGAGGCACTGTCCGGTGAAGGTGACCATTCCCTCCTGGCGTTCGCACCAACGATTCAGAGCATCGGTCCACTCTCTGGCCCGACGCAGCTCCCCAATCTCTTCGCACCCCTCGATCAGCGAGCAGTAGACAGTGCCGGCAACCACTGGAGACAGAGCTCCCGACACCACCGCGGCCATCGCCTCGTCGAGATTGACCAGGCCGGCCTCCCCCTCTCCGGATCGGATCAAGGCCCGGGCGATGATGTTGAGACAGAGGGCGGTCAGGTCTTCGTCGCCTGCCCTCCGCCCCACCTCGACAGCGCGCTGGGCACTCCGAATCGCATCGCGGTACGCGCCCTCGATCGCCGCCTGCCGGAAGGCCGTGAGCACCAGAAGGTACCCTTGCTCTGGAGCGCCATCGCTCAGCTGCCCGGCGAGCCGCTGCGACCGCGCTATCCATCCCCCGGCCTGGGCGGAACGGCCGGTGTTGACGAGGATGAAAGAGGCCCAAAAGCCAGCCCGTACCGCAGCGGCAACGTCGCCTTCGTCAAGACGAATCTGATGCTCCCGCGCCCGGGCGTCGACGGCCGTGTCGGTGTCCCCGATCAGGTAAGCGGCAGTGGCCCATTGCTCGAGATCACCCGAGTCGAGAAACGACTGCGCATCGGCAGCAGCGAAGAGGTCGAACGCTCGGCGCCACTCTCGCCCGGCCGCTGCGTCCCGGGCCTGGGCGACGGCATCGGCTGCGGAAGGCGAGACAGCCACCATGCCGACTCTAACTGCGATGGGATGACGTTTCCCACCACCTCGTCTTCGCCGCCCCTGTCACAGTGGACTCCGATTGGTGGCAGCAGGAGGCCGCACTTGAAAGACCTCGATCCGTGTCATTGAATGGCCTGGAGCAGCTGCACCGTGTGCTTGCGTGACCGTTTCGCTCCTGAGTCTGGCAGCCAGCGCATGAAGAGAGACGTCCGAGAGTCGGTGTCCCTGGCCAGGGGCGCGGTCGAGCGCTTCCCCTGGCCGGGTGGTGGTGGGCCCTAGAAGACTTGAACTTCTGACCTCTTGCGTGTCGAGCAAGCGCTCTACCAGGCTGAGCTAAGGGCCCGTTTTCGTTGTCGAGGCGAACCTCGATTTTTGTCGAGGCGACCCTCGATTTTTGTCGAGGCGACGACCGGAATCGAACCGGTGTAACGGGTTTTGCAGACCCGTGCCTAACCACTCGGCCACGTCGCCGGATCGTCGTTGGAGCGGAAGACGGGATTCGAACCCGCGACCTCAACCTTGGCAAGGTTGCGCTCTGCCAACTGAGCTACTTCCGCGCGAGACCGTGCATTGTAGTGCCGGGGCGACCCCAACCAAAAGGTCTCAGACCCCCGATGAACCGAATCCACCTTCGCCCCGTTCGGTCTCGTCGAGCGTCTCCACCTCGGTCCACTCGACCGTGGGAACGGGGACGATGGCGAGCTGGGCGATGCGGTCTCCCCGAGCAAACGACGCCTCCTTCCCACCATGGTTGATCAATAGGACGCTGATCTCGCCGCGGTAGCCGGAGTCGATCAGCCCGGGCCCGTTGACCACACCGATGCCGAGGCGATGGGCGTGACCCGACCGGGGAAGAACCAATCCGGCGAACCCCACCGGGATCGACACAGCGATACCGGTGGGCACGGCGGAGCGCTCACCCGGCTGAAGGGTCAGATCCACTCTGGAGTGAAGATCGACCGCGGCATCGCCGATATGAGCATTGCTGGGAACTGGCAGTTCCCTGTCGAGACGTACGAAGTTAACCTGCACGGTGTCTAAGGGGCATCGGGCGGAGCACCCGACTGTAAGCGAGTGTCCTCATGACTGCGACCATCAAATCACCGAAAGGTGCGAGTCGCCAGACCCTTCGCTTCTCCTCACTGGAGAACCTTGGGTTCTCAGACGCCGCCTTCACCTGGTCCGAACGACTCTCGGAGGTGGAGGAAACAACGAGAGGTCGCCATGAGGCGACGGTCGCCGACCTGAAACCGCTCGAGTTCGGCAGCCATCTCAGTCGTGGCAACACACGCTGGAGCCTGGTGTTTCTCGCCGTTCTCATCTTGGGTGGCCTCGGCGCTCTCGGCTACTGGCTCTACCAGCGGCCGGCCGCCGTCGAAGAGGCCGCCCTCTCGGATCTGGCGGTCACGGCACGAGCTCTCGATGAAGCCATCCCTGACCTCGCATCGGCTGCGGCCGCCCTCGACGATGCCGTCACCGTCACCGACGGGTCCGGTCTGGCCGACGTCGAGCGAGAGGCGCGCGCTCTCTTCGACATCTCCGGCTCGGTTGCCAGCTTGGAGACACGGACCGCGGCCTCCCAGGCCGCCGGCGCCACCCTCGATGCCCTGCGGATGGTGAGAGAGACCGGATCCTATCGGGCCGCCGTCGCCCCGGTTCTCACGGCGCCGCCATTGGAGACCGACCCCGAGCTCATCGCTCTCGACGAAGCAGCCCGGTCGTTCGGCGACTGGCAACTCGCCTTCAACGACGTGCGCACCGCGCTACCCGACGAAGTCCTCCCCGAGGTCAGCGAGGAGATCGACGCGATCTCGGCGGGCCTCACGTCGGTCCTCGGCCAATACATGGACGCTCTGCGCGAGGACGATCAGGAGGCTGCCGCACGAGTCCTATACACCCTTGGGTCGAGACTCTCTGACGTGGGCAGGGCGCTGGACACCTCGATCGACGACATCCAGAACCGCATCCGACTGCAACTCGATGAGGCTGTCGCTGCTCTGACCGGCCTCGGAGACTGAGTTCGCGAAATCTCTCGAGATTTCCGGTAGCGAACACATGTTCGATGCCTTAGCCTTTCTCCATGGCCTCACCGCTCCCCCAAGCGGACCAGTGGAGACGTCTCGACGTCTACCGGCAGCGATACCGAATCGATGACAGACTCGAGCCGCTGACCGCTCTCGAGCAGTCGATGCGACGACGCCGGGTTCGCTCGGCAGCCCTCTCGAGGAGGCTCGAAGACCTGGAGGAGATGGTGGCGGAGGTTCGCAATGAGTTGGACGCCATCGCCTCCGAGATCGACGGCACCCGCAGAGCCGGGGCGCTGCTCATCGAGGAGGTCCTCGACCAGGTTCAGGCCGAGATGGGCGAGGCCTGGTCACCGAGACCGGTCCACGGCTACAGGGTCTGGCGCATCGAGGGCAACGCGATCATGGGAAACCAGGTCCATTGGGAGTCACCCACGCTGGAGAGCAAATGCCTCCGGGAGATACCGGGTGACGACCTCCCCCACGCGATAGACCGGTGCGGCCCGCCTGCTTGTGGCATCTACGCGGTGAAGGACCTGGCCATGTTCCCGTCAGCGGTGGCCCGGGGGGCGATCCACCACTCCGTGGTCGGAGTGGTGGCCATGTCGGGGAAGGTGGTCGAGCACGAAGCGGGTTACCGGTCGCAACGGGCTACGGCCGTGGCCGTTTCGGTGAACGACGGTCGGAACCGTCTGATGACCGACGAGCCCGACGTCATCGAGTCGTTGTTCGCCGACCCCCATGAGTCCATGGCCCTGGCGAGACGAGTCGGGAACGACGAGGAGTCTCTGACGACGGAGTTCCTCGCATCGATCAGAGAAAGGCAAGAACAATGGACATAGGAAAAGAGCTGCGTGTCATCGAAGTCGACGAGCCGTCGGTGACCCCGCTGGAGACGGAGGAGATCATGGTGGAGATCCCGACCAATGAGCCTGCCAATCCCTATCCGAGAACACTCTGAGAGGGCGCTACTCCGCCGCCTCGAGCTCGGCCATCTCCTTCTCGAAGTCGGCTGCTCCCTGGAACTCCTTGTAGACCGAGGCGTAGCGGAGGTAGGCAACCTCGTCGAGATCACGGAGGCGGTCGAGCACGAGACGGCCGATGACCTCTGAGCTCACCTGGGGACCGCTTGCGCGGACCGACTCTTCGATCACATCGACGACGCTCTCGACGTCGGAGCCGGACACCGGCCGGTCGGCCAGAGCCGCCGAGATCCCGGAGGCTAGCTTGGTCGTGGAGAACGGCTCTGACTTCCCGGACCGCTTGAGCACCATGAGCTGAGGCTCGAGACGCTCATATGTAGTGAAACGGTGGGCACAGACCTCGCATTGACGACGACGTCTGATCGCCATGCCATTCTCGGCGGGGCGGCTGTCGATGACCCTTATATCGGAAGCGCCGCAAGCGGGGCAGAGCATCGCCCCAGGGTAAACGGGAACGGGAGGCTCAGGGCTGCGGGATCTGAAGAACCTGACCCACGTGCAACGAGCTCGATTCGAGGCCGCTGCGCTCTTTGATGGAGTCGACCACCACACGAACGTCCTCTCCGGCACCGACATGGTCGGAGGCGATGTCCCAAAGGGTGTCTCCGGCGGCCACGACGTACTCGACGGCCGGGGGCGGCGGCTCTTCGGCCTCGGCAGCCCCTCCGATCAGGAGAAAGACTGCGCAGATGGTTGCAAGGAGCACGGACAGCTGAACGGAAAGCTGTTTACGTGTTATCTGCATGTCTCCCTCCTGATCGGGCCCGCTTGGTTTGTTTGCTGGATGACATCCGGATGATCCGAACGTGCGTTCGACACTGTACCGAACAGTTGTTCGATGTCAAGCCGGAATCCATCCACGGGGAGAAGACTGCCAGGAGGGTGGGACAGATCTTCCCCTCATCGAACATCAGCGGTTTGGTGCCATATATGGGCCCGCGTACCTTAGGTTCGGGAAAGTCGAACAAATGTTTGGTCGGGCCGGTGGCCCGGGCTAACCTGGCGAACACCCGTTCGAAGAGGAGTCAGGATGCTCACGGAGAGACAGCAGCAAGTTCTCGACTACATCAAGCAAACCGTCGAGGGGCGGGGCTATCCCCCGTCGGTGCGCGAGATCGGCGATGCCGTGGGACTCAGCTCCCCTTCTTCGGTTCACGCACAGCTCAACTCGCTGGTGGCCGCCGGGATGATCAAGAAAGACCCGACGAAGCCTCGGGCGATCATGATCACCGACGAGAGCCCGGCCCCCGCGGCCGGCGACCGACGCACCCGCGACGTGCCTCTGCTGGGCCGCATCGCCGCCGGTACGCCGATCCTGGCCGCCGAGCACGTCGAAGAGGTGATGCCCCTTCCGACCCAGCTCGTCGGTGACGGCCCTGTGTTCCTCCTCGAGGTCAAGGGTGACTCGATGATCGACGCCGGCATCCACGAGGGTGATCTGGTCGCCATCCACAAACAGTCCGACGCCCGTGATGGCGAGATAGTGGCCTGTCTGATCGACGGCGAGGAAGCCACGGTCAAACGACTCCAGCGCAAGGACGGCAAGGTGTTCCTCCATTCGGAGAACCCCGCCTATCAGCCGATGGTCTTCTCCGACGGCGTCGAGCTCATCGGCAAGGTCGTCAGCGTTCTCCGACGCTACCCCTGAGCACCACTCTGGGCGACAGCTGCCTGCGGTAGCGTCGTCCAGATGAGGAACCCGTCCGGTCAGCTCCGGCTCACCGAGTTGCTCGCATCCCTGTCGCTGGCGACTGACATCCTGACGGGGCAGCCAATGGGGCATGGGGTCAGGACCTGTCTGCTGGCGACCGAAATCGCCAAGCAACTGGGATGTTCGCCCGACCAGGTCCGGCATGTCCAACAAGTGGCTCTTCTCAGGTTCTTGGGGTGCACCGCCGAGGTGTCCAGGCTGGCAAGCGACGTCGGCGGTGACGACATCTCGTTCTTCCGGGCGATGGCGCCCGTCCTGAACGGGGGGAGAACCGAGACTCTGCGCGGCATCATGGGCGTGGTCACGCCGGAACTGCCGGCGCTGCGTCGTCTCGGCGCAATCGCTCGTTTCCTCACCGACACCGAGACCGAGCGCCTCACGATCAGCTCGCATTGCGAAGTGGCCGCCATGCTCGCCCATCGACTCGGTCTTGACGATCCCGTCCTCGAGGCGCTTCGTCACGCCTACGAGCGATGGGATGGCAGGGGTTCCCCCGAAGGGCTCGCAGGCGACGAGGTACCCCTCGAGATCAGGATCTCTGCCCTGGCTCGCGACGTCGATCTCGCCACCATCGCCGGCGACGACCCCCTCCTGCTCCTCGCCACCCGGGGGAAGACATACGACCCTCGCGTCGTCTCGGCGTACGCCGAGATGAGCAGGACCGTGGCGGTGGCCGACTGGGACGTTTTGATCTCGTCAGAGCCAGACCCCATCGCCACAATCGATGACGTCGACTCCGCTCTCTTCGTGATGGCCGACTTCGCCGACCTCAAGTCTCCTTGGACGAGGGGTCACTCGCGCCGGGTCGCCGACGTGGTATCCAGAGCCGCTACTTCGGCTGGTCTGGGCCCCGGGGATGTTGAGCGACTCCGTCACACGGCACTGGTTCACGATCTGGGCAAGGTCGGCGTCGAAAACGGGATCTGGGAAAAGACCGGGCCGTTGTCACTCGACGAGTGGGAACGTGTCCGACTTCATCCCTATCTCACCGAGCGCATTCTCTCCCGCTGTGTATATCTCGCCACCCTCGCCGAGACCGCTAGCCGCCACCACGAGCGACCCGATGGCACCGGGTATCACCGTCGTCTCGACTCAGCCCAACTGACGACCGCAGACCACATCCTGGCCGCGGCCAGCGCGCATGTGGCCATGACCTCTGACAGGCCCCATCGCCCAGCTATGTCGGCGGACGATGCGGCTGTGGCTCTGGAGAAGGGCGCAGCAGACGGAGCCTTCGACGTCGCCGCGGTCAGGCACGTCCTCCACGCCCTCGGCCACGAAACCAGCCTCCGAGCCTCCCCCGTCCCGGCCGGGCTGACTGACCGGGAGGTCGAAGTCCTCAGACTCCTGACGCGGGAGCACACCAACCGCGAGATCGCAGACGCATTGTTCATATCGCCCAAGACAGTGGGCAGGCACGTAGAGAACATCTACACCAAGATCGGGGTATCCACCCGCGCCGGCGCCGCCGTGTTCGCGATGGAGAACGGGCTGCACCGGTGACATTTGGGGTGTTCACCCGATGCGGCGATGCTTCCCGATCCCGATACTCGAATCTGATAGCCCATGAGGAGCGGATGTCATGCTGAACATCACCAAGGCCCCTGACTCGGGGACGATCGCAGCCTTCGCCGGAGCGGTGCTCCTGGGCGGAGGCAACTTCTTGGCCGTCCGAGTGAGCAACATGGAGCTGGCGCCGTTCTGGGGCGCAGGGCTCCGATTTTCACTCGCGGCGTCCGTGTTCGTCCTCGTCGCACTGGCGATGCGACTCTCCTGGCCCCGAGGGCGACATCTCGCCCTCACCGCGATCTACGGCCTGTTCAGCTTCACCCTCTCCTATGCGCTGATGTACTGGGCCTTGGTACGTGTCACGGCCGGCGTGGCTGCCGTCATCCTGGCCATGGTGCCGCTCATCACCGCCTTGCTCGCTGTGGCGCAGAAGATGGAGCGCTTCGAGCCGAGAATGGCGGTAGGGGCTCTCCTCGCCCTGGGCGGCATCCTCGTCATGACGGTCGGGCCGCAAAGCCTCGTCCTCCCAGCGGCCGGTCTCATCGCCATCGTGCTCGCCGCCTTGACCGTGAGCCAGAGCGTGATCCTGGGCAAACGGGTGTCCATGTCCCATCCCGTGATGACCAACGCCGTTGGGATGTCGGTGGGTGGCCCGCTGCTACTCGTCTTCTCTGCCCTCGCCGGAGAGTCATGGCTGGTCCCCCGTCTCCCGGAGACGATCGCCGTGCTGGCCTATCTGGTGCTGCTCGGATCGGTAGGGCTCTTCATCCTGACCCTCTTGGTGGTGCGCCGCTGGGCAGCTTCGATGATGTCGTACGTATTCGTGCTGTTCCCCGTGGTGACGATGCTGGGCGAGGCCTGGCTGCTGGGAGAGCCTCTGACCGCCCGTGGTCTCATCGGAGCCGCGGTCGTGATGGGAGGCGTCTGGTTCGGCGCCCTCGCCCGGAGATCCACCGGACCGGGTCAAGCGGCGTCAGCGCTCACCGACGCTACCCCTGAAGGAGTACTCGGCCGGGCCGATGATCCAGACAGTCCCGTCGCGGAGGTCGATGCTCCCCTCCCCTCCGGGAACTGAAACAGAGACGGGTGCCTCCAGGTCGAAGCGTTGCATCGAGGCCACAGCGGCCGCCGCCATCCCTGTCCCACAGGCCATCGTCTCGCCGACGCCCCTCTCCCAGACTCGCATGGCGATCCCGGACTCGTTGCGGCTGACGAACTCCACGTTGACCCCGTTCTCGAACTCGGGCTGGAGGGCGCGGCCTATCGCAACAACGTCCACCTCCGAGGGATCATCCACAAATGCCACGGCGTGCGGATTGCCTATGTCGACGAGGTGGAACTCCGTCCCGTTGACATCCGTCGTGCCTTCGAGGCGGGACCGACCGAGCTCCGCCGCGACGCGATCTTCGAAGACGCGCACCCCGCGCGCCCCAACAGGCGTCTGGATGGCGAAGTTGCGATCGCGACCCCAGCCCCGGTCATAGGCGTAGCGAGCGACGCATCGCAGCCCGTTGCCACACATCTCGGCCGTCGAGCCGTCGGCGTTCCAGTACTCCATGCGGATGGAGTCGCTGGGGGTCACCACGAGGACCCCGTCGCCGCCCACCCCAAAGCGCCGGTCACATAGGCCCGCCACCTCCTCCGGGCTGATCTGCAGCGGGCCGTCGAGCACGACGAAGTCGTTGCCCAGGCCCTGCATCTTGGTGAATTGAAACGCCCTCAAGCGAAGACTTCCATGACTCTCTCAACCCTTTCTGGCTCTTCGTCCATCCAGGGTATCCAGCGGACCCGCGGGTCACGTTGAAACCAGGTCCGCTGCTTCTTGGCCAGTTTTCTTGTGTTCTGCCCGATTGCTGCGAATGCCTCATTGAGAGAGGACTTCCCATCGAGATGATCGAGGATCTCCCGGTAGCCGACCGCCGACCGGGCGGTGCGGCCCAGTCTCCCGGCCAGGCCCATCACCTCCTCCACCAATCCGCCGCGTCGCATGTCGTCGAGACGCCGGTCGATCCTGTGGTCGGTGGCCGACCCCGGGTCCACGCCCACCGCGGTGAACTCGATGTCGGGGACGTAGCGCTTGAGATCATCTGCCTCCGAAGACAGGGCCCGCGAGGACGGTGTCTCACCTGTCAGCAGGGCGATCTCCAAAGCGCGCACCACTCTTCTCTTGTTGGCCAGGTCGACATGCGAGCCCGCCTCGGGGTCGAAGGAGGTCAACTCCGCAACGACGTCATCGAGCGGCCGTCCCTCCAGTTCGGCTCGCAGGCTCTGGTCCGTCGGAGCGAAGCTCATTGGATCGACCAAAGCCCGGAAGTGGAGACCGGATCCGCCGGTGACGATCAAAGGCGTCGCAGATGCTTCGATCACGGCACGGCCAAGCCGTCGATAGTCGGCGACGGAGAACTCCTCCTCGGGGTCGGCGACATCGATGAGATGGTGCGTCACCCCCCTGCGCTCGATGATCGTCGGCTTGGCGGTGCCAACGTCCATCCCCCGATAGACCTGCATCGAGTCGGCCGAGATGATCTCCGCCCCGAGACGCCGGGCCACTTCGATGGCCAGAGACGTCTTGCCCCCGGCTGTGGGCCCGACGATGGCCAGCAGCCCTGGGCTCAGACCGGCGTCCCCACCAGGTGGTGCATGGCGGCCGAGTCGAGCCTCACATCGAAGAAGCTCCCAGCCGGGTGTCGACCGGGGACATGAACCACCTTGCCGGTGCGGGTCCGTGTGGTGGCAACTTCCTCGTCTTTTCTCGAAGGGCCCTCGGAGAGGACCTCGACCGTCTTGCCGACCTGCTCGGTGTTGCGCTCTCCGGAAATCCGGTTCTGTGTCTCCACCAGTCGGTTGAACCTCTCCTGGATCACGTCTGCAGCCACGAACTCGTCGCTCATCGTCGCCGCCGACGTCCCCGGACGCGGTGAGAAGATGAACATGAACGCCTGATCGAAACGAGCCTCTTCGACGACCTCCATCGTCATCTCGAAGTCGTCGTCTGTCTCGCCGGGGAAGCCAACGATGATGTCGGTCGAAACGGCCAAACCCGGGATGATGTCCCGAGCCATCGCCAACCTCTCCATGTACTTGCGCCGGTGATAGCCGCGGTGCATGGCCGACAGGATGCGGTCTGACCCGGACTGGAGCGGGAAGTGGAGTTGCTCACAGACTGCCTCGGTCTCCGCCATTGCCAAAGCGACATCCTCACGAAAGTCGTTCGGATGCGGACTGGTGAACCGGACCCGGCTCAAACCCTCCACCTCACCCACCCGGCGCAGGAGGTCACCGAATATAGGCCGTCGGCGCCCGTCGATGGCGAGATCCCGGCCATATGTGTCGACATTTTGCCCGAGGAGGGTCACCTCGACCACACCGTCGGCGGTGAGACGCTGCACCTCACGGACGATGTCACCGGGGCGGCGGGACACCTCCACTCCCCGAACCGAGGGGACGATGCAGAAGGTGCAGGTGTTGTTACACCCGACCTGGATGGTCACCCATGCCGAGTGCTGCAACTCGCGACGGACCGGAAGCGACGACGGCATCGCCTGCAGTTCGTCGACGACCTCGGTGATCGGGCCCCACTGCTCGGCGTGATCCATCAGGTCCAGGACCCGGTCGAGATTGTGGGTGCCCATGACGACATCGACCCAGGGCGCCTTCGCCCTGACCAGATCGCGGTCTTTCTGAGCAGCGCAGCCGCCAACCACCAGCATCATGTCGGGGTTGACGTCCTTGATCGCCTTGAGTTGGCCGAGATTCCCGTACATGCGGTTGTCGGCGTTCTCCCGGATGGTGCATGTGTTGACATAGACGACGTCGGCATCGTCGAAGCCACGTGCCGTGGTCATCCCGTCCTGTTCGAACAGCCCGGCGATGCGCTCGGAGTCGTGCTCGTTCATCTGGCAGCCAAACGTCCGGATGAAATAGCTCTTGCCCGCTCTGGTGGCGGGTCGGCTGGGCCGTTCGCGGACGGTCGGCTGGGGAAGCTGGACGGTCTGGGTCATGGGGGTGTCGGCTAGCGGGCGAAGTCGGTGGCCCGGAATTCCCGGATCACCGTCACCTGGATCTGGCCCGGATACTGCAGGTCTTCCTCGAGTTTACGGGCGATCTTGCGGGAAAGCTCTCTGGCCTCGAGGTCGGAGATCGAGCCGGGGTCGACGACGACCCTGACCTCTCGCCCGGCCTGCAACGCGAACACCTCTTCGACACCGCTGAACTCGAGAGCGATGCTCTCCAGCCGCTCGAGACGCTTGACATATCCCTCGAGGGTCTCCCTCCTCGCCCCGGGGCGCGCCGCGGAGACTGCGTCGGCCGCTTGGACGATGACTGCGAGGACCGTTCGCGGCTCTACCTCGTTGTGATGGGCCTCGATGCCATGGACGACTGCGGGGTCCTCGTCGAAACGTCTGGCGATCTCGGCGCCGATCAGAGCGTGGGAGCCCTCCACTTCGTGGGTCACCGCTTTGCCGATGTCGTGGAGCAGCGATGCCCGCTTCACCGGGGCCGGGTCGATCCCCAGCTCGGAAGCGAGCATGGAGGCGATGTTCGCCGTCTCCACCAGGTGATTGAGGACGTTTTGGCCGTACGAAGTGCGGTACTTGAGCCGCCCCATGAGTGTGATCAGCTCGGGATGCATGCGGGCGATCCCCACCTCGACGAGGGCCCACTCGCCGGCGTCTCTGATCGACTGCTCGACCTCGTCCTTTGCCTTCTCATAGGCCTCCTCGATCGAGGCCGGGTGGATGCGGCCGTCGGCGACCAGTCGCTCGAGGGTGATCCGTGCCACCTCTCGCCGCACCGGGTCGAATGAGCTCACCGAGACCGCCTCGGGTGTGTCGTCGACGATGAGACTGGTACCGGTCACCGACTCCAGGTGCCGGATGTTGCGCCCCTCCCGCCCGATTATGCGGCCCTTCATCTCGTCGGAAGGCAGCTCGATGAGGGATACGGTTGTCTCGGTGACGACCTCTGCTGCGAGACGCTGGATGGCGGTGGCCAGGATGCGGCGTGCTCTGCGGTCGGCTTCCTCTCGGGCCTTGACCTCCATGTCCCGGACGAGGATCATCGCCTCGCGGCGGGCCTCGTCTTCCACCTGGGAGAGCAACTCCGACTTGGCGGCCTCGACGTCGATGCCGGAGACCTTCTCCAACTGGTTGCGGGCCTCTTCCTTCAACAACTCGAGCTGACCCCGCGCCCCGGTCACCTCGTCCTCGCGATCGATCAGCAATTGCTCCCGGTGGGCCAGGTTCGAGGCACGCTGCTCCAATGTCTCCTCGCGTTGTCCGAGCCGGGACTCGAAGTTGCTCAGCTCGAGCCTGCGATGAGCCAGGGACTCCTCTTCCTTCTCCCTATAGGCCTCGGCCTTGGCACGACCTTCGTCCTCGGCGCTGGCCAGGATCTTCTGGGCGTCGATACGCGCCGACGTCACCATGTCCTCGGCGCTCAACCCGTCCCGCTCGCGACGTCGGGCGATGGCCAATCGCGCCATCAGATAACCGAAGCCCAGCCCGATGGCGACCCCCAGGACTCCCAGCCATATCGCCTGAGCATTCATGTTGGTCCCTTCCCCGGGGACTTCTAAGACAAAATGGTGCCGGCACCCGAAACGGGCCCGGCACACGAAAACGAAGCGAAATCAGAATCGAGGGATCAACTCACCCTGTGTTTCTGAGCTCCTCCTGACATGTCTCGTCGGTTCCGGTTGGTTTCAAAGTGTTTTCGCGTGTCAGTGACCGATCCTAACCGAAGACTGCGCACCCGGATACCGTTTCTTGAAGCCCGGAACCTTGGATCCCTGACCTGTCGAGGCTGCATCAGGGTGCTCTGGGCGAACCCTGATGCAGCGTCGAGGAGTCGGGTCAGTCTTCGGCTTTGGCCTCTTCGACCTCGGCTACGGCGTCGGTCTCGGGGTCGCTCTCCTCGTCGTCTCCGTTCGTCGACATGCCGACCGCCTCGAACACCTTGGCCTGGAGCTGCATGGCGAGCTCGGGATTCTCCCGCAGGAAGCGCTTCGAGTTCTCCCGGCCCTGGCCGAGCTGGTCGTCGTCGAAGGTGTACCAGGCACCACTCTTCTTGACGACGCCGTGCTCGACGGCGACGTCGATGAGGCTCCCCTCCCGGGAGATGCCGTGACCGAACATGATGTCGAACTCGGCGAGCCGGAAAGGCGGGGCCATCTTGTTCTTGGCCACCTTGACCCGGACCCGGTTGCCCACGTTGTCGGTTCCTTCCTTGATCGACTCGATCCTTCGGATGTCGAGCCGAACCGACGAGTAGAACTTGAGGGCGCGACCACCCGGGGTCGTCTCGGGACTGCCGAACATCACACCGATCTTCTCCCGGAGCTGGTTGATGAAGACGGCGGTGGTGCGGGACTTGTTCAGGGTGCCGGCGAGCTTGCGCAGCGCCTGACTCATGAGACGGGCCTGTAGACCGACGTGAGAGTCGCCCATCTCCCCTTCGATCTCGGCGCGAGGGACGAGGGCGGCCACCGAGTCGATGACCAGGACGTCGAGTGCACCGGAGCGGATCAGCATGTCGGCTATCTCGAGTGCCTGCTCGCCCGTGTCGGGCTGGGAGATCAACAGCTCGTCGACATCGACTCCGATCGCCTTGGCGTAGATCGGGTCGAGGGCGTGCTCGGCGTCGATGAATGCGGCGATGCCCCCGTTGCGCTGGGCCTCGGCGACGATGTGGAGGGCGAGTGAGGTCTTGCCCGAGCTCTCCGGCCCGTAGAGCTCGACGATGCGGCCCCTGGGCACTCCCCCGATACCCAACGCCAGGTCGAGGGACAGAGCGCCGGTTGGGATGACATCGACCTTGCGCAAAGCACCCTCACCCATCTTCATGATGGCGCCCTTGCCGAACTGCCTCTCGATCTGGCCCACGGCCATTTCCAATGCTTTCTCGCGTTCCACGTCGCGTCCTTCCTGACTCATACCTGCGAACCGTATCTACGACCTGTGACAAGAACTGACATGTGAATTCTCATGTGACCGAAGATGATACCGAACAGGTGTTCGCACTGTTGGATTTACCCAATGAGATCGATGGAGTCAAGAGGCTCGTATCTCGCGGGCCCCCGGCCGAGATGGCTCCGGTACACCACGACATGGTCACAACGCCATCCCAGGTCGAGCTCTTCGTCGAGCAGGGGCCGCACGTCGGCGGGGGGACGGATCCGGGCCAGGGTGAGATGGGGGTGAAAGGGACGCTCCTCGGGGAGAAGGCCGGCGCCGATGGCTGCCTCCTCGGCTATCTCATTGAGCAGCGAGATGTCGCCGGCTCCCCGCCCCACGCCCGCCCAGAACACGGTGGCCTTGCGGGGATTGGGGAAGGCTCCGAAGTCTCTGAGCGACATCGGGAACGAGAACTCCTCGCCGACCCGTTCCAGGCCTGACAGAAACCGCTCGTAGGTGACCCGGTCGATCGTGTCCAGGAAGCGCAGGGTGACATGCCAGTTCTCCGGCGGCCCCACCTTGCCCGGGATGGGCATCGAAGAGACGCGCTCGGCCAACGCAAAGCGGACTTCCGGGGGCAACGGGGCGGCCACGAAGACACGGCCGACATGGTCGGCGGCTAGGTCGTCCACCATTTCCCGGACACGGCCAGTCGGGTGAGGTGGAGCGCGCTCGTGGTGCCGTATACCCGCACCCGCTCCCGGTCCCCGGGCATGCGGAGCTCGCTCACCCTGACGTCTTCGGGTGTGGCGACGGCGATGACGACCGTGCCCGGAGGCTTCTCCTGAGGATCGGGACCCGCTTCGCCGGTGATTGCGACCACGACATCGGCGTTCAACAGCTCACGGCCGCCCCGGGCCATCTCGATGGCGGTCTCAGGATCGACCACCTCGTCGAGGTCGGACACCCCGAGCAGGCGCTTCTTGAGCTCCAGGTGGTAGGCGACCAGGCCACCTTTCACGAACTCGCCGGAACCCGGCTCGGAGGTCAGGGCGGCGGCCACCATGCCACCGGTCATCGACTCGGCAGTCCCGATCGTCCAGCTTCTCTCCCGGAGGAGACCGAAGATGACCTTCAACACCGTCTCGTCGCCAGAGCCGAAGTACCACGAAGCGAGACGTCTCCTGATCTCGGACTCCACGGGCTCGATGAGTGCGTCTGCGGTCTCCTTGGTGTCGGCCTTGGCCGTGATCCGAACCTTGATCTCCCCACCCGAGGCGAGGAAGGCGACCGAGGGGTTCGTCGTGCCCTGGTAGAGGTCGTCGAGGAGCTCGCCGACCATCGACTCGCTCTGACCCCAGGTGCGGAGGACACGGCTCACCACCACCGACGGCCCGGCGGCGCGGGCGTCGATCCGGGGCATGACCTCGCTCAGGAGGAGGTGCTCCATCTCCTGGGGCACTCCGGGCACGCAGAAGATGAGGGTTCCCTCGTGGTCGAGGGCGAGCCCGGGTGCGGTGCCCTTGGGGTTGGCCAACAGCTCCGCTCCCTCCGGGTGCTCGGCCTGTCTCAGGTTGGACTCGGGCATCTCCCGCCCACGCTGGCGCCACCACCCGCGGAGCCGATCCGCATAGTCGTCACTGAAGGCCATCGCTCGGTCGGTCGCTGCGCACAGCGCCTCCCTGGTGAGGTCGTCGCGGGTGGGGCCGATGCCGCCGGTGATGATCACCGCGTCGGATCGGTCGACGGCCGTCCTGATGGATTCGGCGACCCGGGCCAGGTTGTCGCCCACGACCTGTTGGTAGTGGGCGTCGTGCCCGTGGTCGGCCAGGGCCGACCCGATGAATGCTGCGTTGGAGTTGACGATCTGGCCCAGCAACAGCTCCGTGCCGACCGCGATCACTTCGACGATCACCGCCGGCAGGTTAGGACCCCTCTGACGAACCTAAGGTTCCACGACCCGGATATGGCACGAAACCGCTGAAGTTCGGATCGGGGTTCCGTGTTCTTGACGAACTTCAGCGGTTTGGACCCATATATGGCACCCACAACCTTAGGTTCGGGGAGGGGGTCAGGACCGGCAGGCCTCGACAACCGCGATCAGGTCTGGCGAGTCGACTGCGTCGGCGAGGGTGTTCCAGGCGGCGGTGCTCACGTCGTCGCCGGACTCGATCTCGGCGCATGCCAGATAGACGGCGTCAGCGAGGGCACCGATCTTGTGGTCCACGTCGAAGGCCTCGGCGACGGCCGTGCGAGCCGTGGCCACGTCGAGACGCCCGACCGCCCGGATCGCCTCCTCCGCGTACAGACGCGCCTTTTGGTCCAAGTCCCCTAGATCTCTTCGAAGAGGTAGCGACGAAGGATGTCGATGCGGGTGTCGGCCGTCTCCGGCTCCAGGTACCAGAGCATGGCGGCGATCGTGGAGAGGAGCGGGTTGCCATCCTGAGGTGTGAAGGAGAACCCGACGATCTCGTTGCCGTTGCGCACCGCCAGGGTCTCCAAGGCGACGACGGCCTGGCTCATGATCCGCCCGTAGTAGCCATGGTCACGCCCGAACGAGAACACCTGATTCGCCGACTTCTTGTGGGTGGTGGCCACCCTGGTGTTGGCGGCGAGGCGGTCCCTGATCTCGTCGAGGTCGATGTCCCTGTCGAGGGTCAGCGAGAAGTGCAGCGAATGCATGTACTGGGTGTTCAGCTTGATCGCCGACGAGTAGATGTTCAGGTCGTAGCCGAGCGTCGTGAACAAGTCGTGGGCGTCCCGGGCGTGGTGGGTCCCGAAGCGCTCGTTCTCATGGCCACCGACCACGGGGCTGGCGATGAACCCGGAGTCCTGGGAGATGTCGTTGGCCCGCCTCATGCAGAGGAAGCGACCGTCCTCGAGGTGATTGGTGCCGTCGGGATCCATGGCCAGCGCCTTGATGAGGACCGCGATGTTGTGGGTGTTGCAACTGACGATGTGGAGGAACTTGTCCTGATCGCGGATGAGTGCGTCGTCGTTGATGCCTCGTGCGTACATCTTGCCGAACCCATACTCGGACCCCTGTGCCATGAACCCGACGGGCCCGTTGGCGTCTTTGTAGAACTCGTCCTTCATCTCGTTGCCAACCGGAGTGCAGTCGATGACGACAGTGGCCCGCTCGATCGCCTCCAGCGTCTCGTACTTGGGGGCGTGGCCGAGCTCCTCGAATGTCGACTTGCGGTTGTCGTCGACGGCGAGGACCGCTCCTCGGCGCACCAGGTCTTCGACCTTCGCCTTCTCGGTGATGAGAGGGGTGCGCTTGTGGAACGTCACCTCGTCGATCCCGAAATGGGACTTGTTGTCGGCCAGGAGCCCGATCAGAGGCTCGCCGATTGTGCCGGTTCCCACGACGTGGACGATCTTCATGAGGGATCCCTCCGGAGCGAATGCTGGTTCATGTCCGGACGGTCATGGTACCCAGTCGTCAGCCAGGTCAATCCCCCTCCCGGCACTCATCCTCGATCTAGAACTGCTCCTCTTCGGTGGAGCCTTTGAGGGCGAGGGTCGAGGACTGGCCTCCGGACACGATCTGGCTGACCAGGTCGAAGTAACCGGCACCGACCTCACGCTGATGCTTGGTGGCGGTGTAGCCATTCTCCTCGATGGCGAACTCGTGGTTCTGCAACTCGACATAGGCGGGCATCCCGCTGGTTGCGTACCCCTGGGCGAGGTCGAACATAGCGGCATTGAGGGCGTGGAAGCCGGCCAGCGTGATGAACTGGTAGCGGTAGCCCATCGCCCCCAGCTCTTTTTGGAACCGAGCGATCGTGTCCTCGTCGAGATGCTTGCTCCAGTTGAACGAAGGCGAGCAGTTGTAGGCGAGGAGCTTTCCGGGGTACTCGGCATGGATCGCCTCGGCGAAGACCCGCGCCTCTTCGAGGTCCGGCTTCGCCGTCTCGCACCAGATCATGTCGCAGTACGGCGCATACGCCAGTCCCCTGGCGATGGCGGAGTCGAGCCCACCGGTGACCTCATGGAATCCCTCCGCTGTCCGCTCGCCCACGATGAAAGGGCGATCGCGGGGATCGATGTCGGAAGTGAGCAATGTCGCCGAGTTCGCGTCGGTGCGAGCCAGGATGACCGTGGGAACCCCGAGGACGTCGCTGGCGAGTCGCGCCGCCTGCAGGGTGCGCACGTGCTGACTCGTGGGGACCAGGACCTTGCCACCCATGTGGCCACACTTCTTCTCGGCAGCGAGCTGGTCTTCGAAATGGATGCCGGCGGCGCCCGCGGCGACGAACGACTTGGTGAGCTCGAAGACGTTGAGGACGCCACCGAAGCCGGCTTCGCCGTCGGCGACGATGGGCACGAACCAGTCGATCTCGGTGTCGCCTTCTGACCAATGGATCTGGTCGGCGCGACGCAGGGCGTTGTTGATCCGAGCCACCAGCGCAGGGGCGGAGTTGGCCGGGTAGAGAGACTGGTCGGGATAGACCTCACCGGCGAGGTTGCCGTCACCGGCGACCTGCCACCCCGAGAGATAGATCGACTTGAGACCGGCGCGAACCATCTGGACCGCCTGGCCACCGCTCAGCGCTCCGAGGGAGTTGATGTAGTCCTGGGTGCCGAGCATGCCCCACAGCTTCTCGGCCATGCGGTACGCAAGGGTGTACTGCTCCCTGATGCTGCCCCGGAGCCGGACCACGTCCTCGGCCGTGTAGTCGCGGACAATGCCCTCCCACCGGGCGTTGTTCTTCCACTCCTCGGCGAGCCGTGCGGCTTCCTGTTCGATGTGTGTCACCTGTACTCCTAGTTGATCAACTCGTAGGCGGGCAGCGTGAGGAAGTCGACGAAGTCGTCGGACAGCGCCACCTCCTCGAAGATCTTGCGGGCGGCGTGGAGCTCCTCGTGGCCGTTCCCATCGAGGGATTCGACGACGGCTCCGGCGATCGAGCGGACCAGTGACTCGGTGACTGGCGTGCCTTCGGCGGTGACGATGCCGTGACGTGCCCACTGCCAGATCTGGGAGCGGGATATCTCGGCGGTGGCCACGTCCTCCATGAGGTCGTCGATGGCGGCAGCGCCGACGCCGGAGAGCCACGATGCCAGGTACCGGATACCCACTGTGACGTTGGTCTCCACTCCCTGATCGGATACGTGCCCGGGGAAGTCGAGGTCGAGGAGATCGGCAGCCGTCACCGACACGTCGCCTCGCTGACGGTCCACCTGGTTGGGTCGGTCGCCGAGGACTCTGTCGAACTGCTCCCTGGCCACCGGGACCAGGTCGGGGTGCGCCACCCAGGTCCCGTCGCAGCCTGCCTCGGCCTCACGATTCTTGTCGGCGGTGACCGCCGCCACCGCGCGCTCGGTGACCTCAGGGTCGCGTCGGTTGGGGATGAAGGCCGCCATGCCACCGATCGCGTGTGCCCCACGACGGTGGCATGTCTGGATCATGAGCTCGGTGTATGCGTGCATGAAGGGCACCGTCATGGTCACCTGAGCCCGGTCGGGCAGCACGAAGCCGGGATCGTGGCGGAACTTCTTGATGACGCTGAAGATGTAGTCCCAACGGCCGGCGTTGAGACCTGCGACGTGCTCCCTCAACTCGTAGAGGATCTCGTCCATCTCGAAAGCGGCGAGGATGTTCTCGATGAGGACGGTCGCCTTGATCGTCCCCCGCGGGATGTCGAGTCGGTCCTGTGCCCACACGAACACGTCGTTCCAGAGACGAGCCTCCAGATGCGACTCCAGCTTGGGCAGGTAGAGATAGGGGCCGCTTCCGTTCTCCAACGCCACCCGACCGGCATGGAACAGATACAGCCCGAAGTCGAACAGGGACGCTGACATTGGTCTGCCGTCCACGAGGAAGTGCTTCTCCCCGAGATGCCAGCCCCGCGGCCTCACCACGAGGGTGGCGGTCTGTTCCGCGAGCTCGTAGGTCTTCTCGCCGGTGTCGAGGGACAGGGTTCGCTCGTAGGCTGCGACCAGGTTGAGTTGCCCGTTGAGCAGGTTTTCCCAAGTGGGAGAGGTTGCATCTTCGAAGTCGGCCATGAAGACGTTCGCCCCCGAGTTGAGGGCGTTGATCATCATCTTGCGATCGACCGGGCCCGTGATCTCGACCCGGCGGTCCGCCAGATCCTCGGGCACCGGGGCGATTTGCCAGTCCCCGGACCTCACATATTCGGTCTCCTCGAGGAAATCGGGGCCCTCACCGCCGTCGATACGTCGTTGCCTGCGCTGTCGGTCCTCGAGAAGCTGGCCTCGCCGCCAGGCGAACTCGTTCTCTAGGTCGATGAGAAAGGCAACGGCGTCCGGGGTCAACACGGTCCGCTCCAGTTCACTTTCTCGAAACTGATTCATAAGAATCTAGTGTCTTTCATGATCGCTGCGCTCGCCGGTCGAGATGGTGATAACATTCATGTTTCTTTCATGCAGAGGTAGAAATGACCGAATCTCATCAGGCTCATCAGGTGGAACCGCTCATCCTGGGACGTCGCATCCGCCATCACCGCAACGAGGCGGGACTCACCCTCGACCAACTCGGCAGCCTCGTGGGCAAGCCGGCGCCCTATCTGTCGCTGCTCGAGAACGGGAGGAAAGAGCCGCGG
>Ga0214469_1000098_pt1 | contig 24468 bp, 21 predicted proteins | sample RVTome_10_FD_187340 | JGI IMG/M metagenome (GOLD analysis project Ga0214469, IMG submission 187340) | Soil microbial communities from uranium-contaminated site in the Upper Colorado River Basin, Wyoming, United States - RVT153D57 HiSeq ... | reverse complement strand
AACAGATTTCCAGGCCAAGCCAATGTTTAAGCACAAGAGTCTTTGTATCAGGATTTGGCAGTAGAACCGGAAATGGAGAGCAGATAGATTACAGTCTACTGCCATGGTGAGTGCTTCTCTAGTTCAGCCGTTCTAATATCTTTGATGAATCCCTTAGCAGAAAGATCATAATTGCTATACTCTGACTCGATAGTATTCGCCATCCTGATCTTCCGATTGGTAGCCCTCTGCTGCCATTTCATTATCTTGATCATTATTATGCGAATTCAATTCCCAATCTGAATCCATACAAGATCATGGTAGGTATCAATGACGTCTGTGCATGTCCTTTTCTTTGGGCATCCTCATCAGGGTGTGGCTACGTTCTTCTGCTCCCATCTTTATTATCTTCAGGGGTCAACGTGACTCCAGTTCTTCTGCTAAATTCTTCACTTAATGATGTTATCTGCTCTTCCAGCCATAGAATATGTTCATCTCTTAATTCCTTATTCTTAACCCTCTCTGCATTCTTGTTATCAAGTACATCAATATCTTCGATGAATTCTTTGGTTGAAATGTCATAAACAGCGTATTCTGCGTCGATCTCACCTACCTCATCTGCTGCCGCTAACGTCCCCGCCCTTTCAGCAAGTTTATTTAGTAGTTCTAGATTTGGCAGTATAACATACTCCACCTTCTTACGACTCAGGTTATAATTCGCAGTATCGGATAATCTTAGGAAGCTCGGAAGTATAAAGTCATTCCAAAATCTTTCTGCTCCAACAAATGCTATAACGTTATCAATTTCTATTCGTCTCCCATATCTACCACCAGTAAGGAGCTCCCAGTCCTCTTCAGGTATCAATTCATCATTGTGAATTTGCTCAGCAGTTGTGGCATGGTTATTAGCATGGTAGTCTACATTTAACTTCTTTTCACTGCCTTTGGGTTTAGGTAAGTCTTCTACAACTTCTTCTGTTGGAACATTTAGTCTTTCTAGTGTATCAATCCTTACCCCTATTCTGGCAGTATTAGGCACTCCTCTTGCCATTGCCCATCCAGAGAAATCATTATCTGTAAGAATTGCCATTCTAGCACCTTCCTTAATTGCTAATTCAGAAAACTCCTTAGCATTATCTGTCAGAAAACCCTTGGTAAAGCACAAAGCGAAACCATATTTGTCCGCCCAGTATGTAAGAAGCTCAACAACACCTTCCTTTTCTATTATGAGAATAAATGTGGCTATCATCTTTATCCTTTCAAGTTGTTTGAATGATACATCGTAAATATGTCCTCTAAAGTATATATGAGCACGCGGTGCTTCGTATATTCCAAGGGCTTCTCGTTTTACTCCTATCTTACCTGTTTTTACAAACTGACCATTTACAAGTTTTAATTCTGGCATCTCATCACAGATGGTCTTAACGAGACTCTGAAGGTATTTTCTTTCTACATGTATTCCACGATGTTCTAGCTCTGGTCTGAATCTATAAACTGGAGTGCTTGTGTTCCAACTATCAGTATTCTTGATGTACGGCTCTTTTAACACTTTTTTATAACGCTCTTCCACGAGATACTCTGCAAAAAGAGCTTTTGCTTCTAATCTATTACCGTCATCATCAAGTCGTTTCTTGCCACTAGAACACATCTTGGAGAGCAAGTCAACTAGATCATAATAGAATGGTTTGAGATCGATATCCGATTTTCCGTAATCGGCATATTGTAATTTAGGACACCATAAATTAACTAAAACTATGCTCCTTTCCTTCTCTAGTTTACCATCTCCATAGGAATAACCACACTCTTTCAAAAGACCCTTTACGCCGTATGCCTGTTTCTTAGAACCGCTTTTGGTAGTCCATTCAAGAAGATAGCCATCGGAGAATAAATGGTAATGGTTCGGCGCTGCATTAATTCCTTCACAATAGAGTAGATAGTAAGGCAGTCTGTATGTATGTATAACAGAAGATTCTATTAAGTACGGAACGCAAATATCAGTTGTACTCCTATAGATGTCAGAGTTATTCTTCTCATCATCATTATAGTGATATCCGATTTTAGTCTTGTATTTTATATGCTTAGGATCATATCCGAGCTGACAAGCTCTTGCAAATAGAGCTTGTTCTCTGCCCTTAACACTGAATGGCAATAAGTCTCTCTTTAATATCGATGGGTCAGTGGGCGGGCCCATAGTACTACGCAATCTTAGAAAAATGTGCCGAATTTTCTCTTCACTTTCTTGTTTTGGAAGTTGTTGTAACTGTCCTACAGGAACGAGCAGATCATCTTCTTTCTTGAGCGATCCCCCTTCCTTGAAATGACTTATGAGAATATCGTACAATATCATACTTTTATCTTCAATGCCGTAGATCAGATTTTCAAAAGTAGATAGATCAGTCCAATATATACTCGTAAGTCGTTTACTGTTAGTGTTGCTAATAGAGAGCTTCTGGGTCGCGGGTAATGTTGCATTCCAGCGATCATCATCGTCATCATTATTATTATCAGTAATGGAATTTACCACATCAAAATGAAATGTAATGTGAGTATTAAGCAGTGCATATTTTATGAGAACAAGTTTAATGTGGGTTAAATGAATTATACTATCATTATAAGGTAAGTGTGTCTCAATCTCGGTGAAATTATCGTTTACTACTGCCGTCTTTTTAATAATAGTACAGTAATTGCGGCCTTCGATCTTATCTACAACTGCCCTTATCTCCAATTCCTCTTCTGCTCCATTTCTTATGATAAGTGGTTCGTCCCATTCGCCTTTACCGTTATATTTTGTTCCAAGGGCGTAAGGAATGCCCACTTCCTCCTTAAGAGCATCACCCTGCAAACCTCGACTTATCTTGAAGAGATTTCTTTTACTGGAATGAAATCTATCCAAGTCATCAAATATAGCATGAATTCTTTCCTCGGTTAATCCTATATTCTTCAATCTAAAGTTAGAGTTTCTCACTCTTATTACGAGATAGTTTCGTTCTGAATTGTATTTTACATCTACAAAGATCTCCGGGTTCCCTTCGTTTGAAGATGGAAAATTTACTTCAGAGAAATCTAATGCATTATCCGTATTCTCTTTTAATCCAAATACTGCCAGCTCATCTTCAGTAGCAGCAGTACGTTTACAGACACCTGCAAGAGTGAAATAATCCATATTGCTGCGTTCCGATGTGAATAGAACGTTAGTAGGTGAGGAGTGCGAAGACATACTATCAGGAGCAGAAGGAAGGGGGGTCGGACTTTTTGTCCTAGATTTACCATGGCTGTTATCTTTCGAAATCACCTACCCCTCACCCTTTATGGGTCTCATAAATCATAAAATCATCACAAACCTTCTTTTGCAAGAATTTAAAGCTGCGACAGATAGTAGCTGTGTTCATCTCTTTGAAATCAACCTGGCTAGACACTCCTTTTGTGGCGCCATATACTTCAATTGCACGTATTATCCTCGCCTTTGCTTTTTCGAATTCAACAGAGTCGATCTCTATTCCAATAAATTTTCTGGTGAGTTTAATAGCTGCGACTCCAGAAGTACCAGACCCCATCATTGGATCAAATACTGTATGACTTTCTAACGTAAGTCTTGAAATTACATGTTCCGCTTCGATAGGGCTTTGCTCATATTCGTGAGAAATCTTTTCTGGTACTTTGGATTCTATAAAATCAGATAAATAGTCATAGGCGTCTGGTTTGTTTCCTTTGATGAACCAGAGCAATGGTTTCCATTTTATCGAAACTTTCTTTGGATGGAAATGAGCGAAAGGGCCTGAAAGCTTAACAGCCAAAACCCATTGACGAGTTAGACCAGCATCTTCCATATACTTTGTAATTTCTGGAATCAGACAGTGATTTCCATATGTTACCAAACTCCCACCATCTTTTAGTAACCTGAAAGCTGCTGCTGCCAGATCTCTGTATACTAAAATATCTTCTGAATGATATGGAGGATCGGTATAAATGAGATCTACCGAACCATCAGGAATCTTCTTTGATTCCTTCTTGAAGTCCCCATGAAATAGTGTTTCAATTCTTGGATTGGATACATAACTTTTTGCTGCAGCCAAAATCTGATCTCTTTTTATCCTTTTCTGAATGATCTTGAAACCCTTGTCTACACTCATTTTTTTCTTGTCGACTTTTTGTCGTATATTTTCGAATGATTGCGGATCTCTTTCCGCTGCTTCTATTATCTTCTTTTCCTTTTCTAATGTATTACGAGTTACCCCAAGGTATCTTGAAACATTATCCTTAATCCTGCCAGAAAACGTGGTCAATTTGACCACATTATTGTTGCTTATTCCGGAATCAGTTGCGTTATAGTTATGAGAAGGTATACTATCTTTGATGATGTTTTCGTCTGCTTTTTTATTGATTCTAGGTCTTCCTACGCCCCTAGAACATTCTCGGAGATATTGTTCAACAGCATAAGATATGGCCACTCTTTCAGATGATGTAAAATCCTTTCGATTAGAATTCGCATGAAATTCACCTAGGACAATTTGTTCCAGGTCAACTCGATAAAAAGGAATCTCTTTTTTCCCTAATTGGAAATAAGCAAAAATCCTGCGCTGTCCATCGACAAGTTCGTTATGTTCATTAATCACTATGGGTTGCATCAACCCGACAGTGTTTATACTCTCTGCAAGAGATTGGATATCCCCAAAATCTTTACGAGTTCTGTCTGTTACTATGATGGAATCAATAGGTATTCCTTCTGCAAGTACTTTATCAGCCACGAATTAGGAGGATATTCCTGGCGTTCTAGTCTAATCCTTGTCTTGTTATCAGTCATGACCTTGCTGTACGCTCTGATCAGGACGTTCTCTGCGGTCTCCCAGGTCATACAGAACTTTTCCCCTGAATATTCGGTCAAGGCATCAGTGCCAAAGTGCCACATGGTTACAATCCATTGGGAGTAAAGGGGAATCATGCTGAGGCACGTTAGCCGAGAGTTTGGAAAATCATCCTTGTAAGCGGTTATGGAATCTCCAAGAGGACAAGCCTTCTTAGCTAACCGAGATAACCTTTCTTCCACTATGGACAACGTGTTCGTTAGTCTGATGACGCCACTAACGTCCAGTGTAACAGGATTAAGAGAACATCCTATTACGATGCTAACGGTATCAGTCCTATGGATTCTTACCTTAACCAGCAGATCTCTTATCTTCCAGACGGGCAGCAATATATCAAGGCTCTTAGAGTTAACAGTACAATCAAGGCCCGGAGATTTATCGGAAATTGATGAATTAATAGTTGCGTAAATTTGTGGGCTAACAAACCTTAGATGTAAGTCGTGGACTGAGCGCTTATCTAACGGGAGGTCTTTGATACTTCTGTAAACGGGATTAGAGGAAAGGGAAGAAGAAGCTGACACTGGTGATACTGATGCAGAGGAGTATGGAACCCCCATGGGGTTACCTGTCACTGCAAGTCTACTAGCCTTGCCAAATTTTACTCCTCTTAGTGTGTAGAATGTAATATTCGATCGATATGCAATTTCGAATAGTCCTTCTTTTATTAGACGAGAGATGTTATTTCTAAAAGTACCGTGTGCTATGTTGTATTCCTTTCCATTAACTTCGAATCTCATGAAATCTGTGTAGGAGAATGGCCTATGTTCCTGAAGAACCAAATATTTCATATGCATGACCATTGCTTCTCTTAGTTCGCCCAAAGTGTCTATGATTGCCTCCTTTTGGATAGGTCAAACAAGGACATCACGTAACCTGTCACTGTCATTGAGGTGTCATTGGATATCAACAATTGTAACAAAAAACTTAGTCGTCTGAAATTGCAAGTGTCTGAAAGATGTAAAATTATCCGATAATTATTCATTAAATTTCACACAAAATAAAAATTGGAGTGGGTTAAGATTCGCTGACTGGAGTGATATGATATCTGGTCTTGAGGCCTGATCCTTTTCTTATTATCTTGAGCAGACGATGTCCTTCTGTTAGAAGGGAGTCGAAGTCTCTGGAAGTTTTAGGGCTTGCACGAAATATTTGTATTTTGCCTGTATTGGGATCTGTAACAATATAGTCAAATTTCTGCACTTTTTCTCCGTTGCCATCATAATCAATTTCTTGTTGGTCAATTTGCTCTGGATTAAAAATTCGTATCGCCTCTTCACCATCTCTTAGAACCAGCAAATTATCAGGCATCATCATCTTTCTCTTTGTACGAAGATCTGCATTACGTCGCAAATTCTCTTGAGCTTTATCACTAAGGTCTTTGTTAGTCATTTTTCCGCTTCTAGACAGAGTTCATTGATCCTTTGAAAGGAGAGGATCCAATCATCGCCGATACTCTTGTGTTTCTCTGCAACAGCTATCATTGTCGAGACTATATTTTCGACAATTTTAGAAGGCCAGTATAAGTACCGCCAAATCTCATACTGGATCAGTATCTCGCACTTCTCTCCCGTTAACTTGGTCTATCGTCTCTAGGACAATTCCGTACTCTGACAGAATTACTGTATTTAAAGCACCAGTATCCGGAGAGATAAAAGAACCCATCTCAATATTAGCACCATGATATCGTATTTGAAAGGGTAAAATGGCGTTTTGAACCGCTCCAACAATTTTGGCCATATCCTCATAATTGTATTCTCTTATTCCTAATTGTTGTACAGCAGCCACGACATCTCTAGAAAGCTCTTCTAGCGATTTTCCAATTCCAGCTTCTCGAGCTCTTTTAATTGTCGAGTGATCGAGAGACAGAGCCTGTACATTAATATATTCATTCCAGACATAGCTGAGATTTTCTGGAGCTTTATCGCGCAATCCTTGTTTGTTTGGGTCATATCCGCTTGGAATCATATCTGGTAGCATCTCTTTATTTTCTTCCATTCTTTTTGCCACCATCTTTTCAGGCATGATTCGGAGACTCACACATAATCTCAATAGATTCAGTAATTGAATCAGTATATTTTCTGGGACATGGTTCTGTTAGGCATCTCGTTATGATGATACTATCGGTTTTTTTATTGTCTTCAGATAACTTTTTGTTCCACTTTTGCGTAGATGGAGTTAGTGATTCTTTCACTATGGGGGCTACCGATCCAGAGTTCTCCAACTAGGCGGTGCCTCCGTATTCTATTTCTTTATTTCCAAACGCTCTTTCTATGATCCGCAAGATGTATTTACTTCTTGAAATATCTCTTCTTGCATGATCAATTCTATCTACCACTACTTCAGGAAGGGATAGTCCGATGACTCTTGTATTGGTCATGCTATAACATTCGATAAAGTTTATAATATTATTTAGCTGAAGTTAACTTCACTTTGAATATATATAGAGAGGACTATGATGACTGCCTTCTTAATATTCTATTCGAATCTGAAAGATTAAGTTATACGATGATAAAAGCCGAACTTAAATCAGATTGAATTTGAATCGCGATATTTCTGATAATACAATTGCACCTCGTCTCCGGAAATTAAGAAATGAAGGAAAAATTACAAGACAAGTGTGCCCCGAGTATTATGATTATAAAGAGGTAAGAATATGCTACTCTCTCACGACAAGATGCAGGGAAGACCTCAAAATAAAATACTACAAGTATTTGCCAATATATATAACTGTATTTCTGAGGCAATACCAAGATATTCTGTATGACTGGCGGTATGTATCAGAAAAAGATCTGAAGCAACTTGTTAGAAAGCATGTCGGTAAATCACTAGATATTCGTAAACTTCGTATAGTATGGAAATCAGAATCTAACAAATTACTTGGTGAAGAAGAGATTTATACGATGTTATATGAGCCTATTGGCTGCTTACAGATCCAATGCGAAGAATTCGAATTTACTGTTGCAAATAGACAAGGTAATCTAGACGTATCTAAAAGATTTTCATACAGTTATCGTCTCAGGGGAGTTTCAGCTGAAGATATTAGCCCTAAGGACATAGGATACTCACGAATGTCAAATAGGAAAGCGGAGCTCTTCGAAATTAAGAATGCACTGTTGCTTCTAGAAAAGCAGAGGATCGTAACAAAAATCGGAGAATACGAGGGAAAATCAAGGTATCTCATCACAAATCAGTTCTCGGTTATTTTGTTTGATAGCTTTTACATCATGAGAGAGATTGAGGAATCCCTGAAATCATATTGGAAATATATCAAGCACCCACGAGGTGACGTAAGGAGCTGGCTAGAGTATTTCTATCCACAAGGACGTGTAAATAAAATCTTCAATGATTATTATTCTTTCAAAATTCTTGACAGAAAGTCTGATAAAAACGAGTTTACAAAAATAATCAAACAAACCAAGGCCAGAATACACGTGTGCCAAAATCAGATCCGTAAGTTTAAACAAAGAAATGAACTACTTCTAGATAGGTACAAGGGAAGTTTAATGAGAGAAATTATTTCTACCTCAATAGAGCCTCTTTTTCTAAAAAGGCAACTTCTCAACTTAAGATGATGAAGTCTATTTAGTTGGAATATATCTAAAAGCGGAATCAAGGATATTTGTCTGTCTATGTGGGCACATTTTGAGACTTAAGAATTCCTGAAGCGAACATTGATTCAGCTAATGTGTTAAGCTGTTGTTGATCAGTTGTCTTGTTAAGACCTACAATGAGCTTTTCAAGCATTGACTGCATCGAATTCACTCGAGTAGTAAGAACCTTCATCTGCTCGTCTTTCTCTTGCATTTTTCCTCTAATAATATACTCGTTATCCTTGCTCTTCTGTTGTAGTTCTGCAACTTGTTTTTTCAACACGATCCTGTCGTTGCCGATCGTCAATAAATCGATAGCTTGCACGTAGTCTTCAAGAATGTCAGATTCTTTTGGTCTGTAGTAACTCTTAGAAACCCCAATGCTATGTCCAATTGTGATTTCTACATTGATCGGTTTCATCACCTGTTCTGTATGTGTCTTGTAGAACTTGCGGAAACCATGGGCCGCTTTCCATTCATGCCTTCTTTCACCTTTTTTTAGAACTTCTCGGATACCCTGCTCCCATAATGCTCTTTCTAACAGACGCTTTACACCACTGCTTTTGAGTCTCTTTGGAGCAGTGGCGAGACCGAGTTTAGCTCCGTAGTTCATGTTCGTGGTCTGCCATATATCTCGCATTAGCCATGAATCACAAGATATCGTTTCACCATAAGACGCACGGAAATCCATCCAAGCCTTTAGCGAATCGTAAGCTTCTGGAGTAATGAACGAGGAATATTCATCTGCTTCTTCAGCATAGACAATGAGTTTTGCGGCGACAACTTCCCCTTTTTCGTTGTGAAATGGTTTAACATGTTTCCACTTGAGGAAATCCCATGCGCCTATTCTAATTCCTGAAGAAATCATCGTGTATACTACGGGTTTGATGCTCCTGTCAGGATATTCCAGCAATCTCTGAATTTCTTCCCGTGTAGGTGCTCTGTCATTAGCTGCATGCCTTCCTCGCGGTACTCCTCGACAAATCTTTTTCCAACTCACATGAATATCGTTCATTTCACAAAATAGTTTCATTGCTTTCAAGTAATTTGGAATGGTAGAGAGAGAAATTTCTCCTTTCTGGGATCTTTGGACTTGATAGGATATGAATTCTATTATTTTGTTCTGAATCACTCGTGTACCTCCTTCCTTGCATAAAGTCATGAACAGCATAGCCTGTTCGTCTAGATTCCCAGGAAGACCTAAGAAATCAAATACGAACTTCAATCTGTTAGGCCACTGTCTTTTGGTTTCAGGGGCCTTCATGGCGTATAGGAATTGTGACAACGGATTGATAGTTTGTTCTATGATTGACACCTGTCTTGCTATCCGCTATACTTTAAGAGCTGGGCCTAAATAAAGGGACAAGATTGACGTGGGCCCAAGGGTTTCCGTGCCGTTACCGGTTCTTAAAAGGGTTCCAATATTTTGTAGACACAAGCAACCAGATAATGTCAAAGTATTGAATTTCACTTGTTCCAAGTTTATATTTAAAGTATTATTTTTTCAACTGTCCCCAGAAAGACTAATTCGTAACCAGTAAATTACCAACTCCACAATTGTTAAAAATTATATCCGGATCGAAATATCAAATTTATGAAATCAAATTAGAGGGTCGAGTTAGGTATTTTTTAAAAAATCTAACCGCAAAGGTCAAATATTTAGGATATTCTAATCTGCGTACATTCTTATACTCTACACCTTTGACATCCAAACTTTCGTCTTCCAATTCAATTTCGGCTTCATCTTCACTTCTTTCTAAAGTCTTTTCCCATTCTTTTTCTACACTAGTATCCCAGTCAGGTTCCAGTTCGTCCATTGAATGAAGAAATTCAACTTCACCATTTTTAATCAACTCTTTACGCCAGTTGTTCATTTTTTCATTCCAATCAACGTAAAGAAGATTTTTTCTCACTTCAAAATCGAAGTTTAATAATATTGCACCATCCACATATCCTAAATGTTTCTTCATATCATTTTTTATTTCCCGCAAATGTAGTAGTCCCCCGCGATAAGTTGGCGGAAATAAATTCTCGTTTTCATTGATATCTCGTATATGGTATTCTACACAAACTTCAGGCAGGGCTTCAATTGCTTTTTCAAACTTATCCTTATGAGTCCTTTTGCCTTTTCCAAATATTGATTTATCGACTACATATAATCCGACTTGATTGGCTTTAGTATTCAGAATATCCTTCAACATGAGAAATTTACCGTATTCTTCAATGGCAACAGTATAAAGAGAAACCGCAGTTGCTTCAGTACCGTTGTTCAGACATAAAATTTCCACATCATCAAGTATAGTGCGCACTTTCTCTAAGCACACGTTTATTCCATATTCTAGGTTTTCCTTGGTCAAACGGTAGTGGTTATTATTCATGGCCTGTTTAAGTGCAAGTGGCCAATTTAAGTATCCGCTACACATAGAGATCCCAACTCTGCGTTTGGGCCTCCCCACATCCAGATGAATGCGGCTCCTATAGTTTTACTTAATACCTTCTTCCAATTCTCATTGAAATACTCCTTTTTACGTTCAGTATAGTCGATCAATTCATCTCTTATTCTTGCACCACTTTTTCTCATTGTCTCTTACTTTTTTCCAACTCAATATTTCAGAAACTGAGGTCACGACAAGGGTCTGGGAAATATCAGAGGTAATGTAGAAGTGACTGAAACTTGGCCATACTGGACTATACAAAGACCTGATGGAACTTCGGCCGGAGAGAGTCAAGGCTTGATGATGATCCGAGATCGGTAGATGGCAACCGCAACAGGACGCGGGGAAGGAAAACGGAATGAATCAGGAAAGGTTAGATATCTTGCGGTAATAGTGTTCAATACATATGCAAGAGCCGAACTTGCCTTCCTAAACCACGTGATCGGAGTGAACGAATATGAAGTGGATGAGTCAGGTGGATACACATTCAAATGTTTGGAATAGAAATATGAGAACCACATTTGTAACCCTTCCTATTACAGGGTTTCGGCATATTCTTAATGACTAAAATAACATTAAGAGGGTTTTGCTCGCGCAAGAATTACAGAATAGCGAGAATGCAATATTATTGGGAGTTGATTTTCTCATGAACTCTGAAAATTAGACATACTAAGGACTATGTCATACTAGGCAACTTTATAATTCCTATTACAGTGAGGTCTGTTCCTAAAGAATATCTTACTGAAGTGATCTAAGTCGTTTAATTAGTGAGATCGTATTCATTGATGTGATTGCTCCATCTCTCGGACCAGTCATAGAAATAAATAAACAGTTGAGTAATGTCTAATTATGTCAGAAAAGGAGTTTAAAATAATGTTCTTGTTGGGAGCGGGATCGTCGTTGCATGCAGGTCTCGCCGATGTCAAGACTTTAACAAAAATGTTCTTTACGGCCTTAGACGGATCTGCCGAATTAGAAGATTCTATAAAAGATAAGATTAAACAATTACGTACAGTTGCGTTTGAACATTATGCGCCGAGGCAAGACATAGAGTCAATCATGAGTCTAATTGGTGAACTTAATAATGGTCAACAAAAGAAACTTTTTCAGAGTACCTATAGTCAACTCGATACTTTCACAGATACCGAATTAAAAGAAATAAACAACTATCTCCACGATTATCTTAGGCACATATTGGAAAATGTCAGCGCCGGCTCAGTCAACTACCTACTCCCTCTCCTGGGATTTCGTCAGAAATATAATCTAGAAATATTTACTTTGAATTATGATGGGGTGTTAGACATAGTCCTTAACAAATCTGGCGTAGATTACACAGATGGATTTTCGCCGTTCTGGTCGCCAAACTTATTTGTTGACTCGATGATACCTGTCAAGATATACCGTTTACACGGATCATTGTTCTGGTTCAAGATACCAAATGGTAAGGCCATTCGAATACCGATCAGGGGTGTACCGATAAAGAATATGAAGTATATTTCTGGTGAGGATATGGATGAAATGCTCATCTATCCGACATTGATCAAAGAAAAACACCTCGAAATCTATAATTTTCTGTCGAATAGGTTTATATCAAAATTAGGAAGTTCACATGTATGTATCGTTATAGGATATAGTTTCCGCGATAAAGATATAACCGATATTCTTAAAGAGGGATTACGAAACAATAATGATTTATGGATAATCATGGTTAGTCCGGCGGCTACCAATCATAGACCGTTACTTGCCGTTACAGCACTAGAGATGGATTCCAGAATTATCGGCCTTAATATCAATATCGAAGAAATTTTGAAAAGCGGGAAGTTATATCGTGTTGTCGAAAAGTTAAGAAAAAATATATCGCAAGAGAGAGAAGCATGGTCTAGACAACTTCATAGCGAAGGTCCAGGATTGTGGCATAATATATTGAAAACATACTATGACCTTGGGGCAATTGATAGGATTGAGTATATACGTCACAGATTAGTAACCAATTTTGAAATATCTGATTCAGACATTCCAAGGGATTATTCTTCAGGACCGACGCGAAAACCGTGGACATAACATAACTACCAAGCCTGATAGAACTTTGAGACAGTGAATGCAAATATATCAAAGAGCGGATTCTTGACCGTCAGGAAGTAGGGAATAATTCGATTTGTAAGTATTATCGGGACATAATTGATTCGGGAAGGATTTTGTGCGCGCGAAAATAATGAACAACTTATCTTTCACGAAAATATTGCGCGCAGAAATTGATTTTGTTATTTCCCATGATTACTATCCTCCTTAAACCTAATTCATTAGACAACAACAGATATCCCTTGTGCAGTTATGACATTTTCCCTTAATACAGTCAATCTTGGGAATACAATTGCATTCGGCGCACTTCATCATCACGGCATAACGTGATTGAAAGTCACCTATAATTTAATTATGTCTTCAAGGTCTGACCTTAAATTGTGATCATAGTGGCAATCTGAATAATTCAATGAGGAATTTGCGCGCCGAAATACCATCGCACTCCTGATTGACATCTAAGGTACTGATCATTTCTTGGATTAAGGAATAAATGTTCATCAGGCAGATCTCATAGGAGAACTATTGCATGGCGCCCAGGCAAGTTATTGTCAAAGTCCTTACCGTAAACAAACCTGTAAACCAAGTATTTGATTTCTTTTCTGATGTCAAAAATATGGAAATTGGCGGAGCAATAAAATCTGTTACAAAGGGAGATGACGATTGGTGGCAGTTTGAACATAATGTCGCAGGCAAACTTTCATGATCTAATTTCGGAATATTAGATCATGAATTTGTAGGCGCAGGACTAGAATGGAAGGTATACGACAGAGTAGTTCCTAATGAAGAAGGTTCTACGACCACGTGGACGTTTATGAGGCCAGACGGACTTACTGATGATCAGTTCCAGGAACAACTCAAGGGATTTGATACGGAAGTAGACAATTGGAAGAAATATTTGGAAGAAAATTAAGAACCAGATTATCCGAAATTCGAATAATCGATCCATCATGAAAGTTCAAAATAAAACAGTTTTTATTTCAAAAAGTCGGACAGACTCGTTTGTTTAGTCTTGACGACTCGTTTATTCATATTTGAATCATCATCCTTTACCAAATCATCCTTAGAGATATATTCATCTCCCCATTTCACTTCCTCTAGGCCTAAAAGTTGCCTGAATATGTTTACTGTCCCGGGACCAAAGCCGGCATAGTGATTATTCGCGGCCACGATAGAGTATCGAACTTTTGACAGATTTCCTTCATTAGAATCGCCCTTAAAGTTGCGCGCCAATTTCTTCATTTCCTTAATTCTATCGATTTGAACGTGTCCAAAATCTTTCTCTTGAATACTTCTATCCCCAATTAACCTAACATATACAAAATCTGAAGTAACTATTGGAGGAGTACGTATATCTGCAAGCAGACTCCATACAAGACACATCCCGTTATTCCTGAAGAAATTGTATGCAAGATCCTGAAACCATGATCTATGTCTAACTTCTACCGCATACCTGAAACCTTTGTCAAGATAAGGAAGGATATTTCTGAGGGCATTTAGGCCTTCAACAATGTCTATGGAAGGTGGCAACTGAATCAATAATGCCAATAATTTTTCCTTTAATTCGGAGATAGATTCAAAGAAATAACTCAGTTGATCCTCATCGAAATCCGACAATCTCTTATCATGTGTTATAACCTTAGGGAATTTCGCAGTAAATCGAAAGTTTTCAGGAGTCCGTTTATACCAATTTTTAACCATAAATTCGTTTGGAATTCTGTAGAAAGTCGAATCTATTTCAACGTAGTTAAAGACTTTCGAATAATATCTCAACCATTTAGAATTTTCAATACCCTTAGGATAGAATGGCCCTTGCCAAGATGAATAAGACCATCCGGAACATCCTACGTAATATTGCAAGATCTTAAGCAGGTACTAAAAGAACACAATTTAATAAGAGTTTTCGGTATTATATGACATTCAGAAAGATTATTATAGGTAATGAAGGAAAAGTAACATAATCGCGGGCGCCATAATAGCCTTGGCGGGGAGCAAGAGGCCACTCAACTTCTGCACGGCAACCCAGCAACCGCTTATACGGAAGGTGCTGGGAAATAAGAAAGAAAACGGAATATAATACGATAGATAGTTCAAGAGAACTTAATAAAAGAACTAAACCTCTCACATATCGTGGGCGGCAAAGGGTTCTTACTAGAGTACCAGAGCCAGAAAAGCACAACAATTTAGGAGAACTGCAATATAGAGAATGGCGAACCCGCCCAGAAATAGATCCCCATTCTGCGTCACTCGTTCATAATTCTATTAATACTCAACAACATAAAGTCGTATCATCATGCCTAGAATTCAGTGGTACAATTCAAACCATACAAGGACAAGATGCCAGAAAAGGACCATACAAGAGCAAGCAGGTAAGAAAAGTTCTGGAGATAATGTATCTACACTATTACGGACCTCGCAATGAGAACGAGATTCGAAGACACGGCCTAAAGGGAAGCAATCATCGTGAAATTCATAAGGATTTGAGGGAACTAGGCGAAAAGGAACTTATAAGAATCACACACCATAGATGTTATGAATTGACCAATGCCGGAGAGAGAAAGGCGTTGGACATTTTAAATCAATCTAAATCTACGTTAGAAGATTTGGATCTACCTACGACATATGAATTTGGAGGACCAGGTAAAAATTGATATTATTCCTCACGACTTTTATGGATATTTTCTATGAAAGGTTGTTCTAATAGTCCTTAGTCATAGTGGGAACTAATTCTAGAATCTGATCCTAGAGTAAATAAGAAAGATGTTGTGTGGTCCTGATACGTGTTAATTTGATCCGTTCTCTTGGTCGAATTCTTGCGCCCTTTTCCGGCCGTAGGAAAGGGACATTACGGATATAAAAGAATGTCTGACAAGTTGTAATAGTTTTGTTACTAGTTGTCGGAAAGATGTTACAGGTTGTCTGAATATACGTTATATGTGGAATGCATAACCCTCTTGATGAAAGGAATAAAAGGTTTACTTAATCAAGTCTGGAGGTTGTCAAAACAATGACAACTGTACCGGACGATCGTGACAAGAACTATAGAGACTACAGGAGAGGGCAGGAAAAATATCTTCCGAATGACGCAACAAGTGTTCAACAAAGAAGTACATCAAAGTCTACTATCAAGAGATGCCATATTTGTAAGAGCGCGACTACCACATTAGAAAAGACGAAGTGGGGATACTACCCACATTGGTACAAGTCGTCAATATACGGTTTCGAGCGGCCAATCTGCAAGAACTGTTATGTGAGGAATCGGTGGCAAAAAAAACATGTACCGAAAGACGCAAAGTGTAGTCGATGTGGAAGGAGCACTCTAACCGTATCCAGATACGGGACTAAAATCTGGGTACGTGATAAAAAGAGAAACAATGTGTATTATTGCAAAGGATGTTTCGTAATTATTCGAGACACAGGACAAAACCGGCCACTGGACGCAAGAAAAAACATCGGAATAGGAATACATAAAGCACTAGATAAGGGAATTATTTTCGGAAAGTCAAAATATTCTCTAGACGAGACCGTTTTCGATAACAATACCGAGGAGTCGGCCTACTGGATGGGCAATCTTATGTCAGATGGCAATATAAGTAGTGGAAAAACTGGTAACCCACGAATAGCCCTTACACTTGCAAAAGTAGACTATCTTCACCTTGTGAAGTTCTCCAAATTTTTGAAGTGTACAAATCCGATATTGCCAAAAAAGAAAAAATATCGTGGGATAATTGTTATTCAATACTATCTGCGGTTCTCTTCAAAGCACATTGCAGAAATACTAATCTCGCATGGGATTGTCACGCGGAAGAGCCTCATTGCCAGGGCGGTAGGATTGGAGGATAACAGACACTTCTGGAGGGGAGTATTTGATGGGGATGGATATTTCAAAAACAAGGATGGGAACGATGGCGACAAGATGATTCTTACTGGAAGTAATGATCTGTGTGCCCAATTTGAAGAGTACATAAAAAAGAATGTCCCTGACGCCAAAGTAACTATTAGGAAAATTCGACAATATTCTAAACTCTACATATATAGTGATAGCGCCCGGGCAGTTGCCAAACTATTGTATTCAGACTGTAAGATTGCACTATCACGCAGATTAGTTAAGGCCAGAAGAATGTTTCAATGGTGGGAATGATAACGATGAAATCACGATTAGATATCCATACAATGAAAAAGATTCAAAATCTTGGATCATTTTCACTGACCGATCTTCTGCAACTGTGTAAAGATCAAAATATTCTGTTAAAAGAGGATGACGAACTGATTGGCCGACTTGTTGCTCAATTATCAGAATACGAACAAGAATTGTATGAGAAAGATTCCTATATTAAGAAATTGGACAATGAGGTAAGACAACCCTTGAGGACATCTGACAAGGAGGTAGTATAAGTAGTATGATAGTAGAGCAAAGCGACCCGTGTTACTTTTGTAACAATTCGATAAATAAGATCCGTTTAACAGAATCGAATAGAAATTTCCTCTTGGAACGTGTCAAGGAGAAGAATATCGATGAAGCCATAACAATCAGTAGAATTGCATGGGATAATTTTCCTCTACTAAAAGAATCTGCCGACACAAAGAAGATTGTAGGAACCGTCCTTGAAGGAATTCAACAAAATATTAATAATCAAATATTCACGCCCATTACTGCAAGTATTAATGCACTAAATACCCTTGCCGCGACTTTGCAGAATAATCCAAAACAAATTCAGGAAAGTTCTAAACAAACAATCCATAGTTTAAATGAGAGTATAAAACAGATCATATTTACTATTAATAACGGACCAACTACGCAAATTAGACAAATTCAAGAAATGATATCGCAACTTCTTTACAAACCAAATATCATAGGATCCGTTGGTGAAGCAGTACTGGCCGATATATGGCCTCAGTTTTACAGGTTCGATTTTGTGGAACGATTGGGAGGATCTGGGCGAGAAGATTACATAGTCACTCCATTCTTGAATAGTGGCGTTTCCCATCATGGTGATAGAATTAGTATAGAAAGAAAGACAGGAAAACAGAAGTACACAGGGGCACATTTCGATGAGGCAGTTCAACATGCCGTTGCAAGAGGGTTGTCCTACTGCATCATCGTTTATGATACGGAAGAGAATGTGCCCGAAAGGACGGTCATTGCGAGGGAAAATGGAGTTCTGGTTGCAGTTACTGATTTACATTCTGGAACATGGCAGATGGCACGTGATATGTTTGAAGTATTGCAAAAAGAACTTCACCTGGTGAAAAAGGATGTCAATGAAGTAAAAATAAATACGAAAGTGATCCAAGAAGTATCTAACGATATCACCGCCCTGATTAAATTCACATCCAATGTTAAATTGAATAATACCAAGATTCTGAATTTAACAAAGAAGATAGATCTAGATACCAATGAAATAACAGAGGCACTGAATCTCTATAAAAATAAATTAAGATCTGCCATTGAATAGATTAATCAAAAAGATTTGCGCGCAAAAACACAAAGAGATTAACTAGATAGGATAATCAATCATGTTAACTGGTATCAAACTTTTTATTGTCTATCAAATGTAACCTCTAATATTCCATTTTTATAAGTCGCCTTGGCGGTCTCGGAGTCAATATTATACGGAATGTTTAGAGTACGGGTAAGTCGTTTCCCCTCATTATTTAGATGGGAAATTGTAATAGAGTAATCATCATTGGCAATAACCTTGATGCTCTCTTTCTTATTGTTAATAGGAAGTTGGGTCACGATTTTGATATTCTGTTCAGATACAATTACATCCTCAGAAGAGTCCTGTTCTAGTCTTCCGATTCTGGACTCAACGGTCTTATCAGATACAGGCACAGTTTCAACCTTTCTTCTAAATTTTCCTACCTTTGCATTCTTGTTCGGTCTGGCTTCAGGATAAGAACTGTCCAGAACAATATCCCCTTCTTCCCTCACAACCTCACTTCTGATACCCACGTAAATCTCTGAGGACTCGCCCCATTCATTCAGATCATCTTTATCAAAAATACCGTAGAATTTCTTTGTTAAGTTATCAAACTCTCTCACTAATTCTAGTCCTATCAGATCAGGTTCGTCATCTGAAAATATATCCACCCATCTCTCTATCTGTATATTCCAGTGGTTTATTGTCAACTATAACCTATGTCCATGGAGGACAAAATAAAGGTTGTCTGGCAGACGTGTGAGTTCAACTAGTCAATTATCACTGAAACCTCACGCGTGCAAAATCAGAACTCTTCTATAACCCAACTTGAAAATATGTGATTCTAAATGATCTAATAACGAAATGACCATTAGATTGAATTCCATATAATAAGCGAAGCCCTTAAACCAATACAAACCATAAAGGCGGGCGACACAATCGGCATTCTATCTACATGGCCGCCTGCCCTTTCGATTGAAATTCATATTATGTAATGATGAAAATTTGCGCAAAGAATTATTCTTAATATAGGTCGATAAATAATTCTGTATTCGGATTCACTTTTTCCTAGGCCGAATTTCAGATTGTGTAAACAAATTCTGCACGCAAAAAATGACACAAGTTTATTCTAAAAATTCTTTTTGGGTTAAGTCCATATTTACACCTGCTGCTGCTCGGACTCCTTCGGCAGCGGCGACAATTATTTGAGCAGGAGCAATTACAGAAGCATCGCCTGCTGCATATATACCTTGGATGTTAGTTCTACCAAATGAGTCTACAGCAATACCACCAAGTGGATTATATTCACATCCTAATTGTTTACCAAAATCAGACGCTTGTATTAATTGGGGCATAACAAAACCACCTTTTCTGAATACACTTTCTCCGTTTTCAAAGATTATTTTTTCCATCTGTCCATTTTTTCCTACGAAGTTTTTAATTCTATTCTCGATTATTTTTATTCCCTTATTCTGAAGCAAATCTTTTTGTGCAGAATTTTGAAATGAATTACCATTTGTGCAAACAATCAAGTCTTTAGACCAATTATAAATAGTCTGAACGAAATGAAAGCCCTGAACTTGTTCTTCACCTATGATGACAACCAAAGGTTTGTCTCGTAATTCCCATCCATCACAGTAAGGACAGTGAAATAAACTCCTGCCATAGTAGTCAGAAATATTGTCTATACCTGGTAAAACATCTTTTAACCCTGTAGAGATAATTATGGTCCTGGGTAGATATTGTTCATTCTCTGACGTTACCAATTCAAATAATGACTTTTTTTTGATTACTGAAATAACTTCTCTTTTCGCATATATAATAGAGGGATATCTACTTATTTCCTTGTGAGCAATTTCTCTAAATTCTTTAGGTTTTATCCCGTCTCTTGTAATGAATCCATGAGATTCTAGTGTAACGGCATTCCTAGGATTGTTGTTATCAAACAATATGATGTTTCGTCTTGCTCGACCTAAGATAAGGGCCGCATTTAAACCTGCAGGACCTCCGCCAATTATAGCACAATCAATTACCATACCTATTCGACTCTGATTACAATCTTTAGGTTTAATTTACTTTCGTTGCACCAAGGTACTTCTGGCAAGCAACTGTCATAATAGTATTGATACTATTTCATGTATCTACTGTCTTCTATCAATACTTTCTGCCTTCTAAATTGGGAAAGATCCTTAGTATAGTTTTCTTGACATCTTTAGGCATGTTTTGGTCTTCTATTATCATATGCAGGTCCTTCCTATTGATGCAAAGACCTGATTCATTTATTTTGTAGAACCATTTTATATCGATAGGACTTACTATAACGGTTGGCAAGAACATTGAACTACAAATTCCTTCTGTCATTCCATTTCCTTAGTTCGGATAGATTAATAGAGACCGCGCGCACATCCTTCAGGAATACAATACTGTATACAATTTTTTGCGCGCAAAAAATCAGATTACTTCAACTGCAGTCGCCGGTTAAATCATTATTCGTAGGTTTGGACAATGACGGCCTATGCGTGTCAATTTAATTGCGCGCGCAAAATCCCACATCATCTTATTGACATAACTCTTTAAGGACATATGGAATCAGAAGTGTTCCATAAGTCAATCCTACTAACTCGATCAACATGGTTTAGGAGAAGGAGTTGGTTGTGGTTGTGGACGGCTTGGGCCTGATGGCGTTCCTTCCTCCCTAATAATTATACATGGGGATGACGTTCCTTCCTCCGTAATAATGATGTCTCCCTCTGTTGAATTATTGTTATTGTTTAAACCGGTTTGATTCATTAGTTCACTTGTTGCCGTAGTAGTAGTGACGTTACTAGTGTTAATTCCTTCATTTGGCACTGGCAGACATTTTCCCTTTGAATACTGCCCACTAGGACAATTTGTGACATCAACATCAGGAATGGGATCTCCTACCTGCTGCACCTGACGTTCAGTTGAAGTACGAGGTTCATCATCCATGCCATCATCATCACCTACAAGATCCTGATCGTCTGTTTGTTCGAATCCATTATCGATGTTGTCGTCATCCCCACTTCCATCTGAACTACTATCAGTCCCGTCTGAATCGTCTTTCGGCGAACTATCTTGGGGTCCGGAACCATTGTTATCATCATCGTCATCGTTATCTGAAGAAGGAGAGGAATCCGCAGGACTAGAATCTACTTGTGAAATCAAATAAGGATTAACAGCAAGTGAAATAATACTGATGATGAGATTAATCAGTACTAGTAACTTTAACATGTTTCATTAATAGGCGAGATGCATAAAAACTTTGAGAACTTCGGGAATTGGTTAATGTTTGATTGACAGAAGGTGCGTGCATTCTACAAGGTTGTATGTACTATGCAGTTTTTGCGCGCAAAAAAGATTCACATTACATGATCATATACTCGCCTAAACCTATCGAGTCCTAACCAACGGTTCACCATTTTGTTATACGTCTGGAGTGTCTGCAAAACGATGTAAGGTACTGTCCGTACTATGGACTTGCAACTATCGAATCCCCATCAACTCCTTCTCTATTTGGACATTGAAAATAGACAGAATCTGCGCGTAAAAAAAACAAATCTAATGTCGAGATGAGACACAAGTTTAGTAATTTCAATTAAATAGTTGTACATTGGATGCAATAACATTCAAAAAGATTTTTAAGATAAGTGTTCTCGTAATCAGATATCCTTTATTCTGTTAACCTAAACAGGTCTCAAAATGCCATGCAAGAGAGAATAAACACAATCCTTCGCTGCAGTTAAAACTATTATGTACATTGCACTTTTGAAGTATGTTTCTCAACAATAACTTCTATATTAAGAAGAAAAATCAAGATCACGGAGCAATAGCAAAAGGTGTATTTCTGTCTCTACTGGTGATAAGTTCAACGATACCATTTTTCCTCATGGTACCTGAAGCAACTCCTGTAGTTGCAGAACCAAGTGTGACAGATACAATTACAGGACTCCCTGATGCACGTGATATTGCCTACGATCCAGTACATGGGAGAATGTATGTGACGGGCGTCATTAGTCAGAATGTCTATATTATAGACGTCAACACGAACACGGAGACTTCAGATAGTCCAATCAACATACCAAGTAGCGTTGCACTGCACAGAATAGCTTACGATCCTGAACATGAGAGAATGTATATTACTGATATTAATTCTAACAATGTATTCGTAATAGACACTAATACGAATACTCAGGTAACAGGGACTCCCATAAATATGGGACCTGTGGGATCTGCGTCTGATGGTATCGCATACAACCCTGACAATCAGATGATATATGTTTCAAGTTCAGATGGAAACGTTGTTAAAATCGTTGACACTGATACTAATACGGTCAACCCTACACCTATATCGCTAACGGCAGGCTTTGGACAGCCATTAGATATTGAGTATGACCCTGATCATCAGAGGATGTATGTGACAAGAGCTAATTCCCCCCCCACCGATCCATCTATAGTGGACATTATTGATACGACAACAAATGCACTTGATACTACCAATGGGCCAGTCCCTGTTGGAACTTTTCCATTTAGTATAGCATACGATGCCGTCCACCAAACAATGTATGTTACCCACCGGATGGGCACTGATGTTTCAGTCATAGATACTACAACAACTCCGAATATGGTAGATGCCACTTTAACTGGCCAAAATAATCATATCGGAATTTCGTATGATCCTGTCAATGATAGAATGTATGTCGTCGAGAATATTGGTAGGGTTAGAGTCATTGATACTACCACAAACCCACCGTCCTTTATAGGAGATCCTATACCTGTTGGTGCCAATCCATTTGGAATAGCCTATGATCCAGAACATGGAAGAATGTATGTTGCAAACGAAGGCAGCAATTCAGTCTCAGTCATTCAAATAACCACAGCAACCACCACTATAGACTCTGCTACAGATGGGAATAACAACCCTGTAACCGATGGTGGAACTACAGTATCGGATGAAATAACATTTACGTTTACTGGAACAGCAACACCGCCTACTACAGTAGAATCATTTGAGTGCAGCATTGATGGTTCTGCCTTCATAGCCTGTACCAGTCCTCATACTCTCACTGGTTTGTCACCAGGTGGACACACATTTGCAGTTAGAGTAGTAGATAATGATGGCAATAGACAGGTACCACCTACAACATTTACTTGGACTGTAGAGGAAGAGATTGATCCAGTCACTGCCATACAAGATCTGATAAGTGACATAAGGAGTCTTAATGGGGTAAACTTTGGAGTCAAGATCTCTCTGATTACACAGTTGAGACTGGCATTGATATTTGTAAGTGATAACAATCCATCAAATGACTTTATCTCATGCGCACTAATGACTTCTTTCACTACATCAGTAAACACATTGCAGACCAGAGGATTCCTGACAGAAGCACAGGCCACAGACCTACTGCAACAGGCGCAGGCAATACAGAATGCGATTGGATGTAATATTGGCGCCTTATCGGCAGCAACATCAACAGAGGCAGACGGGACTGATACATCCCCCTTCTCTTCGTCTGGTATTGAAAACGACAATCCAATATTGGCATTGTCTCTACCCTACTAGTCTAGAACAATTCCATACAGTGAGTCCTTGACTTTGCCTCCCGTACATGATTGAAAATCCTCTGACTTTTTATCCCTTACTGTAAAAGATCTATTTACTTTAGATTCATTTTCACCACGTGTAATAATTCGCGCGTCCATTAAGAAAACCGTTTCATATCATTACAATCGTCTTGACATATCGATCTAGTCTAGTCTAGTCTTTCCTTCAGTAATGCAGAATCAAATTTATTACTTCTATTTCATCATCTTTTAGGATCTCCAAATGGTCTTTAGATCACAGATGCAATTTTTGCGCGCAAAAATCCAGTTTTCTATCATTGTTAACCTAAATGGACTACTGTTGTACCGTCAAAAAATAGAAAGTTGGACTCACTAATGAAAATTAGTGCTCTAGTTTAACACATTAGACCTGGTTTGCAATTACTTGGATTGAATATGTGATGTTGGTGGAACCAGTTATTATGGTGATGATTGTCATGGTGAGGATGCGTATGAACTATGTGTGTAGTTTTATCATTAT
>Ga0214469_1000096_pt1 | contig 24753 bp, 20 predicted proteins | sample RVTome_10_FD_187340 | JGI IMG/M metagenome (GOLD analysis project Ga0214469, IMG submission 187340) | Soil microbial communities from uranium-contaminated site in the Upper Colorado River Basin, Wyoming, United States - RVT153D57 HiSeq ... | reverse complement strand
TCGCGAGCAGCGCAGCGTCCTTGTCGGCACGGGTGCGTACGGCCAGGTCCGCGGCGGCCTGCTTGGCGCGGCGGGCGGTGTCGAGCACCGGGGTGGCGAGGTCCTCGGTCATGTCTTCGATGCTAGCCCCGCGTCCGCGGCGGTAGCGCGGCCGTCCACTCCCCGGTATCTCGCGATCGTTGTGACGGATTGGTCGAAAGCCGGATCGAACTCCACATCGATCACCGTGCCACCGGGCTACGGACGAAGGATGACCATGTCGTCGCGGTGGACGACTTCGCGCTCGTACTCCGGGCCCAGCTCGCGGGCCAGCTCGCGAGTAGACCTGCCCAGCAGGGCCGGCAGCTCGGCCGCGTCGTAGTTGACCAGCCCGCGGGCGACCGCTCGGCCGTGCTCGTCCACGAGGTCGACCGGGTCGCCGGCCGCGAACCGCCCGTCGACTCCGGTGATTCCGGCAGGAAGCAGGGATTTGCCCAACTCGACCACGGCCCGCACGGCCCCGGGGTCCAGCCGCAGTTCGCCCAGCGCGTCGGTGGCGTGCTCGAGCCACAGCAGCCGGCGCGCGCGGCGACCGCGGGCCCGCGGTAGGAACCTCGTCCCGACGGGCTCGCCTGCGAGCACCGCCGCCACCTCGCCCGCCGATGCCAGCACGACGTCGATGCCGGAGCCGGTGGCGATCCGCGCCGCCTCGACCTTCGTCCGCATTCCCCCGCTGCCCAGGCCCGCCCGGCCGGTGCCACCGATGTGCAGCCCGTCCAGGTCGCTGAGGTCGCGGACTTCAGCGACTCGGCGGGTATGCGGCAGCGCCGGATCGCCGTCGTAGAGCCCGTCCACGTCGGACAGCAGGATGAGCGCGTCGGCGTGGACGAGTTGCGCGACGAGTGCGGCCAGCCGGTCGTTGTCGCCGAACCTGATCTCGTGGGTCGCCACCGTGTCGTTCTCGTTCACGACCGGCACGACGCCGAGGTCGAGCAGCTTGTGCAATGTGCTGTAGGCATTGCGGTAGTGGGTGCGCCTGGTCATGTCGTCGACGGTGAGGAGCACCTGGCCGACGCCGAGGCCGTGCCGCCCGAACGCTTCGGCGTACCGCGCGACGAGCAGGCCCTGCCCGACGGCGGCCGCGGCCTGCTGCAACGCGAGCTGGCGCGGCCGCCGCGGCAGGTTGAGCGGTGCCAGGCCGGCGGCAATCGCGCCGGAGGAGACGAGAACGAGCTCGCGCCCACTCGAACGCGCCTTGGCCAGCTCGTCGACCAGCGCGGTCAGCCGATTGCCGTCCAGCCCGCCGGCGGCCGTCGTCAGCGACGACGAACCGACCTTGACCACAACCCGCCCGCCGCTGGCGAACGCGCTGCGATCCATGCCCACCGCCCCTCCGGGTCGTCCGCCTGGCATGATCAATCCCGACTGTCCAGGCGGGCGTCTGAGCCGCGCGGGCCGTGCAGCAGTTCCGCGCCTGCGGTGATCGACGGCTCCCACTCGAACACGACGGCGTTGTCCTCCGGGCCGATCAGCACCTCGACGCCGGGCCTGGCACCCGCCTTCACGAGCGCTTCCTCGACCCCGAGCCGCGCCAGGCGGTCCGCGAGATAGCCCACGGCCTCGTCGTTGCTGAAGTCGGTCTGCCGTACCCAGCGCTCGGGTTTGGTGCCTCTAACCCGGAAACGCTCCCCTTCGCGGGTGACGGTGAATCCAGTCTGGTCGACCGGCGTCGGGCGCAGTACCAGCCGGGTCGGCTCCGGTGGTGGAGCCGACGCCCGGGCCTCGGCCACGACCTTGCCCATCGCGTATGTCAGATCCCGCAGCCCTTCGCGGGTTGCCGCGGAAATCAGGAAGACGGGCCAGCCGCGCCGCTCGAGGTCGGGACGGACCATCTCGGCCAGGTCCCGCGCCTCTGGTACGTCCACCTTGTTGAGGGCGACCAGCCGGGGCCGCTCGGCGAGCCCGCCGTACGACTCCAGTTCGCGCTCGATGACGTCGATGTCGGTGAGCGGGTCGCGACCAGGCTCCATCGTGGCGCAGTCGACGACGTGCACCAGCGCCTGACAGCGCTCGACGTGCCGCAGAAACTCATGGCCCAGCCCGCGTCCCGCACTGGCGCCCTCGATAAGGCCTGGGACATCCGCCACGGTGTACCTGACGTCACCGGCCTCGACGACCCCGAGGTTGGGCGTCAGGGTCGTGAACGGGTAGTCGGCGATCTTCGGCCGGGCGGCGGAGATGGCCGCCACCAGCGACGACTTGCCGGCACTCGGGAAACCGACCAGCCCAACGTCCGCAACGCTCTTGAGCTCCAGGACGACGTCCCGTTGCTCTCCCTCTTCGCCCCGCAGGGCGAAGCCGGGGGCCTTTCGGCGTGGGCTGGCCAGGGCGGCGTTGCCCAGGCCGCCAAGCCCACCCTGAGCTATGACGTAGCGCGTGCCTGCGCCGACGAGATCGACGAGGAGCTCACCGTCCGGAGTGGAAACGACCGTGCCGTCAGGGACCGGCAGCACCACGTCCTCGCCCTTGGCCCCGTGGCGATCGTCGCCTTCGCCCGGCGCGCCGTTGCGAGCGCGACGATGCGGTGAGCGGTGGTAGTCCAGCAGCGTGGTGGTGTTCGGGTCGACCACCAGGACGACGTCACCGCCGTCGCCGCCATTGCCTCCGTCCGGGCCACCGAGCGGCTTGAACTTCTCCCGGTGGATCGACACGCAGCCGTGCCCGCCGTTGCCCGCGGCGACGTGCAGCACGACGCGGTCGACGAACGACGGAATCGCCATGGCCGCACCTCACCTCATTCTGGAAACTCAAAGGGCGGGCCGGTCATCGCGACCAGCCCGCCCTGTTGGCTTGTTCGACTGCCTAAGCGGGGGTCACTCCCCCGCCGGAACGACGTTGACGACCTTGCGACCGCGCCGAACGCCGAACTCTACGGCGCCGCCGGCGGTTGCGAACAGCGTGTCATCACCACCACGCCCCACGTTCTGGCCGGGGTGGAAGTGCGTCCCACGCTGGCGGACGATGATCTCGCCGGCGTTCACGATCTGACCGGCGAACCGCTTGACGCCGAGCCGCTGGGCGTTGGAGTCGCGCCCGTTCCGGGTGGACGAGGCGCCCTTCTTGTGTGCCATGGCTGCGTCCCCTTACTTGGCCTTGATATCGGTCACCTTGACCTGGGTGTACTTCTGGCGGTGCCCCAGGCGTCGGCGGTAACCGGACTTGTTCTTGAAGTGCTGAATCTTGATCTTCGGGCCCTTGGTGGCGCCGAGAATCTCGGCCGTCACCGCAACCTTGGCCAGCTTGTCCGGGCTTGAGGTGACCTTCTCGCCGTCGACGAGCAGGACCGCGGGCAGCGACACGCTCGAACCGGTCTCGCCGTCGATCCGGTCGATGTCGATGACATCGCCGACGGACACCTTCTGCTGGATGCCGCCACTGCGGACGATCGCGTACACCGCGGGCTCACTCTCTCGTGTCGGGCTTGCAGGCGCACGTCGTTGCTGGCGGCGGGCGCACGGATTGGTGGCGCGATACGCGCCGACGTCCAAGGATACGGAGTCGGCCATGGCGAGGTCAAACCGGCGACGGGCCCGGTCACCCGCGCGGTGGTGCCTTTCACCGAGCAACCTTTAGGCTCGATGCGGTCCAAGGTCATCTGGAGAACGAGCGGGAAAGGCCAACATGTCGACTCGGGACGCTTCGCAGGATACGGAGTTTCCGCCGGGCATCGGACAGGTGGCTCGTCGCGAGCTGGCCCTGAACGGGTACACGCGTTACGAGCAGCTGACGAAGGTGACCCCAGCAGAGCTGTTGAAGATCCATGGCGTTGGCCCGAAGGCGATCCGGATCCTCGACGAGGAGCTGACCGCCAGGGGTCTTGCGTTCGCCGGTGCATAGCAGCGCGGGCGCTCCCGCGTCAGTGACCGCGGCCCGCCGGCCAGGTGACGATGCAGCCCGGGATCGAACCGAACCCTGGTGCGGCTCAGCTCTCACGCGGGTCGTCCGCGATCGAGTCTGCCGGCCGGTGAGTCGTGACGGCTTAGACCTGGGCCGGCTCCACCTGGTCGGACGTCGAGCCAACGGCATCCGGGCTGCCCGCGGGCCGCTGTGCCCGACGTCGACGACGCTTGGGAGCCGGTGCCTCGTCGACCACAGCCTCAGCAGGGCCAGACCCGATCCCGGCGTCGCCGGCCGAAGTCTGCTCGTCACGTCCGGTCGCCGCGTCCAGCGGCTTGGCTGGTGCCGGTTCGGCCGGTACGTGCGGTCCGGCGATCCGACCTTCGGGCTCAGCGGCGTCGGCGGGCCCCCCTGCGGTCGCCTCACCGGTGTCGGCAGCAGTAACGTCGCCGGTTGGAAGGTCGGCAGCAATTGCGGCGGCACCGACGGTTTCAGCGTCAGCCTCGGCGGGTTCGGCCCGCACCGTCGCCTTGCGGTTGGCGAACTCGACCGGAATCAGATCGGCCGGGGAGGCTTCGCCCGGGGTCGCCGTCGCCTCCAGCTTTGGCTGCGGAGTATCGGCCTGATCACTACCGGCCTTGTCGCCCTTGCGGCGCCGATCGCGACGGCTGGAGCGACCCGGTCGGACCTCACCGGCAGAAGCCTTCTTCCCGATTATCGGCTCGGCGTGGATGTGCAGTCCCCGACCGTTGCAGTGCTCACACGGTTCACTGAACGCCTCCAGCAGGCCCGTGCCGATCCGCTTGCGGGTCATCTGGACCAGTCCCAGTGACGTCACCTCGGCCACCTGGTGCTTGGTGCGGTCGCGGCCCAGGCACTCGACCAGTCGCCGGAGCACGAGATCGCGGTTCGCCTCGAGCACCATGTCGATGAAGTCGATCACGATGATGCCGCCGACGTCGCGCAGCCGTAGCTGCCGGACGACCTCCTCCGCGGCTTCGAGGTTGTTCTTGGTGACGGTCTCCTCGAGGTTGCCGCCGGACCCGGTGAACTTGCCGGTGTTGACGTCGATGACGGTCATCGCCTCGGTACGGTCGATGACCAGTGAGCCGCCGCTGGGCAGCCATACCTTGCGCTCGAGTGCCTTGGCGATCTGCTCGTCCACGCGGTACGCGGCGTAGATGTCGTCGTCACCGGTCCAGCGTTCCAGCCGGTCTCGCAACGACGAAGCGACATACGACACATAGGGCTCGATGGTGTCCCACGCCTCAGCTCCGGACACCACCAGCTTGGCGAAATCCTCGTTGAACAGGTCCCGGATCACCTTGATGGCCAGATCGGGCTCGCCGTAAAGCAGCTGCGGGGCGTTGCCCGACGCCTTCTTCTGTATCTCGTCCCACTGTGCCCGCAGGCGGGACACGTCGTGGGTCAGCTCCTCCTCGGTCGCACCCTCGGCAGCGGTCCGGACGATCACGCCGGCATCGTCCGGGACCACCTGCTTGAGGATCTTCTTCAGCCGGCTGCGTTCGTTCTCGGGGAGCTTGCGGCTGATGCCGCTCATCGACCCGCCGGGAACGTAGACGACATACCTGCCGGGCAGGCTGATCTGCCCGGTCAGGCGGGCGCCCTTGTGACCGACCGGTTCCTTGGTGACCTGGACCAGCACCGACTGGCCCGACTTGAGCACGTCTTCGATTCGCTTGGGACCGTCGGTGTGGCCGAGCCCGACCCAGTCGACCTCGCCCGCGTACAGCACGGCATTGCGGCCTCTGCCGATATCGACGAACGCGGCCTCCATCGCAGGCAGCACGTTCTGCACCCGCCCGAGGTACACGTTGCCGACCAGCGGTTGGTCGGACGTGCGGCTGACGTAGTGCTCGACGAGCACGCCGTCTTCGAGTACCGCGATCTGGGTCCGGTCGCCGGTCTGCCGGACGGCCATCAGCCGCTCGACGGCCTCGCGGCGAGCCAGGAACTCGGACTCGCTGATCACGGGGGTGCGCCGGCGGCCGGCCTCGCGTCCCTCGCGGCGGCGCTGCTTCTTGGCCTCCAGCCGGGTCGAGCCGGCGACCTTGGTGACCTCGTCGTCGGCCTCGCGCTTCTCGCGCACCTTCACCACGGTGTTCGGAGGGTCGTCTGGACGGATCTCCTCGACCTCGCCGTCGCCCTTGCGCTTGCGGCGGCGGCGCCGCCGGGTCCCCGCCGCGTCGGGTGCATCCGCCTGCTCGTCGTCGGCCGCCGGGGCGTCCTCGTCCGTGCCGACCTGGTCCGCGTCATCGCTGTCCGCTGCGAGCTCGTCATGGCCGTCGGCGGCCGCATCGGGCTTCTTGCGGCGACCGCGGCCACCGCGCCGCCGGCGTCTGCGCGGCGACTCGTCGTCATCCTCGTCGTCGGACTCGGCCTCGGCTTCGTCCTCGACCGTGGACGGCTCCGGTTCGGCGACGGGAGCAGGCGCAGGTGCGGGTGCTACGAACTCCGGTGGCTGGAACAGCAGGCCACCGGCCGCCGGGGCGGGCGCGGCCACCTGCATGGAGGCAGTGGCTTCGGCCGGCTCGCCGGCTTCGGCCGCCGCTGGTTCGAGGCCCGCCTGGTCCGCGGCGTCGGATCCGGACTCGGCAGCTTTGGCTTTGGCCCGGGGTGACTTCCGTGTTCTGCGGCGAGGGGGTGCGGACTGCTGAGCGGCCGCAGCGTCAGCGGGATCGGTCGCCGCGTCCGCTTCAGCTGCGCTGCCAGCAGTCGCCGGCCGGTCGCCGTCCGGCTCGACGCCCTCTGGAACCTGGCCGGTCGTGGTCTCGTCGACGGGCGGACCGGCCGGCCTGCTTGCGGTCCGGCGGCGCGGCGCCCGCTTGCGCGCGGGCTTGTCGCTACTGCCCGCCGGCGCGTTCGCAGCAGCGTCCGCCGCGACGGCCGGTACTGCATCCCCGTTCTTGTTTTTCTCGTCGTGCATTCGGGTGTACTCCCGTCAACCACGTTGCAGGGCGCCGCGCCGCTCGGGCGCGCTGCTCGCCGCAACATGGCTCTCGTCGTCGGTCGCCGCGGCCGTTCGGCCGGGGCGGAAAGCCTTTGTCAGCGACGTTGTCCACCGAGGTCAAGCGTCGGCGGCCGTGGCTCGCCGGCCCTGCCGCGTGCCATCGCGGTCAAAGGGCCTGACGATCGGTCACCGTGCCGGACACCACGTCGTCTGGGCCGCTCGCGCCAGCCGCGTGGCAGGTCGCCAGCTGGGCGGCGCGAAGGTCGGCCACCTTCGACAGTGCCCGGCGAGGACAACGTCGGATCAAGCAGCGGAAATTCCGTCCGCCTGACCACATGAAGTATCGCATACCCGCCGCGCGGAACCCCTACGGACACGGCCGGTGCGACGCGGATGCGTCCGCTCGGCCGCGCCCACTACGGTGGATTCGTGACTGACACCGCCGGCAACGTGGAGGCATCCCCGGCGGCGGGCAGCACGGTGACGCGGGTTTCCGGCCTGACCACCCACGAGGTCGCCGAGCGAGTCGCTGCAGGTCAGGTCAACGACGTTCCCGTTCGGTCCAGCCGCAGCGTGGCGGACATCGTCCGCGCGAACGTCTTCAACCGGATCAATGCGATCATCGGCTCGCTGCTGGTGCTGATCCTGCTCGTCGGGCCATGGCAGGACGCGCTGTTCGGCGGCGTGATAGTCGCCAACTCGCTTATCGGAATAGTCCAGGAACTCCGCGCGAAACGTACCCTCGACCGGCTCGCGCTGATCGGGCAGGCCAGGCCGTATGTGCGCCGCGACAGTACGGCCACGCCGATGCCTCCGAGCGGGATCGTCCTGGACGACATCGTCGAGCTCGGGCCTGGCGACAAGGTGGTCGTCGACGGAACGGTGATCGAAGCTGAGAGCCTCGAGATCGACGAGTCTCTGCTGACCGGCGAGGCCGACCCGGTGCACAAACTGCCCGGCGACACCGTCATGTCCGGTAGCTTCGTTGTTGCGGGCAGTGGCGCTTTTCAGGCCACCAAGGTCGGCCGGGACGCCTACGCCGCGCAACTGGCCGAAGAGGCGAGCCGGTTCACCCTCGTCAACTCAGAGCTCCGCAACGGGATCAACAAGATCCTCAAGTTCGTCACCTACGTGATCATCCCGACCGGTATCGCACTGGTGATAAGCCAGATCGTCGTCAACGAGAACGACGTGCCGGAGGCGATCAGGCGGATGGTCGCGGGCCTGGTCCACATGGTGCCCGAAGGTCTGGTGCTGCTGACGTCGATGGCCTTCGCCGTCGGAGTCATCAGGCTAGGTCGCAGGCAGTGCCTCGTCCAGGAGCTGCCGGCCATCGAGGGCCTGGCCCGGGTGAGCGTGGTGTGCCTGGACAAGACCGGTACCCTGACCGAAGGCTCGATGGACGTCACCGACGTGGTCCAGTTCGAACCCGGGTTCCCGATCCGCGAGGCGCTGGGTGCGCTCGGCTCGGTCGACGAGCGGCCCAACGCGAGCATGCAAGCGATCATCGACGCCTGCCTGCCGCCGGCCGGTTGGATCGCGACCGAGGTCGCACCGTTCTCGTCCGCCCGCAAGTGGAGCGGCGCGACGTTCAGCGAGCCGTCCGGCAATTCGTCCACCTGGCTGCTCGGGGCGCCGGACGTCCTGCTGCCCGCCGAGGCCGACGCGCTCATCCAGGCCGACGCGCTCGGCGCCCGGGGCATGCGAGTGCTGCTACTCGCGCGGAGCGGGTCGAGCGCCGAGCGCGCACTTGCGGCACCGGAACAGATTCGCGGGCGGATCACACCGGCCGCCCTCGTGGTCATCGAGCAACGGCTACGCAAGGAAGCACCGGACACCATCCAGTACTTCGCAGACCAGGGCGTGCAGACCAAGGTCATCTCAGGCGACAACGCCGTCTCGGTCGGCGCCGTCGCGGCCAAGCTCGACATCCCGGGAGCGCACGATCCGGTCGATGCCCGCGCCCTTCCTGAAGAGCGGGACGAACTAGCCGACGTGCTGGAGTCGCACTCCATCTTCGGCAGGGTCGCGCCGCGCCAGAAGCGCGACATGGTGCACGCCCTGCAGTCGCGTGGGCACAACGTCGCCATGACCGGCGACGGCGTGAACGACGTGCTCGCGCTCAAAGACGCCGACATCGGTGTGGCGATGGGTGCCGGCAGCGAGGCGACCAAAGCCGTCGCGCAGATCGTGCTGATGAACAACAACTTCTCTTCGCTGCCGTCGGTCGTCGCCGAAGGACGCCGGGTGATCGGCAACATCGAGCGAGTCGCCCATCTGTTCTTGACCAAGACGGTGTACGCGGCCCTGATCGCCATCGTGGTGGTGATCACCCAGGTGCCCTACCCGTTCCTGCCCCGCCATCTGACCTTGGTGAGCACCCTGAGCATCGGCGTCCCGGCGTTCTTCCTCGCCCTCGCGCCGAACACTGAGCGGGCCCGGCCCGGCTTCGTCCGCCGTGTGCTCAGGTTCGCCGTCCCCGCCGGCGCCATCGCCGCCGCCGCGACACTGGCGTCGTACTTCCATGCCCGCTGGGTGTACGACGGGGATCTGGACGCGGAAACGTCGGCCGCCACGCTCACACTGTTCATCGTGGTGTTGTGGGTGCTGGCCGTGATCGCCCGCCCCTACACCTGGTGGCGGGCCGGCCTGCTGGCCGCGATGGCCGCCGGGTTCACGCTGGTGCTCACTGTGCCGTACCTGCAGGAGTTCTTCCAACTGCAGTTGTCCGGCTTCCGGGCGCCCTGGGTCGGCGCGGCCATCGGAGTCGGAGCGGGGGTCCTGGTCGAGATCACCTGGCGACTCGTCGACCACCGAAACGGCAGCCGGCACCCCCAACTCCAGCGTTGATCATGGGCGGATAGCCCTTACCGGCGAGCTGGTAAGGGCTATCCGCCCATGATCAACGCGGTTTGGGGAACGTCAGGGGTTGAACGGGTCGCCGACCGTGCCGGCGGTTTCGTCCAGTGGGCCCTGGGCCAGGCGGGTGGCCACGTGGGCGGTATCGCGCAACCCGCTTAGCCGGCGCAGCCCGGTCAGTACGTCGTCCGGCCGTACCGTCGGCGACTGGTGCCGTACGACGAGGCGGATCGTCGGCCCGGCCGGGTCGACGGCCATCCGGACCACGGCACTACGGGCGTCGAGCGTGCGTATCCCGTTCTTGGTCATGCGCTGCACTTCGACCACGGGTTCGGCGAGGAATGCCTTGACCGCCGCGGCCAGCGCCTCGAAGGGCGCGTCCGGCAGTTCGATCGACCATTCCGAAGCCTGCAGCCGGTCGGCCAGCGAGCCATGGTCGGCCACTACGACGTCCACGATGTCCAGCCCGGCGGGTAGCGCGGCGTCGAGGGCAGCGGACACGGCGGGCGGATCGCACTCCTCGGTGACGGCTATCTCGAGATACTCGGCCTCGCTCGCCGCGCCCATCGGTGCGGCGCCGGCATAGGACACCTTGGGGTGCGGGGTGAATCCCTGTGAGTACGCCACGGGCACGCCGGCCCGTCGCAGGGCACGTTCGAAGGCCCGCTGGAAGTCACGATGGCTGGCGAAGCGTAGCCGGCCACGTTTGGCGAACCGGATCCGCAGCTTCTGCACCGGCGGTGCCTGGGTCCGCTCCATCGTCACCTTCTGGGAGTCCACTGTCGGGTCATTTCTGCGCTCAGCCGCGGGTCGGGGCGCCGTCCGACACCACGGTCAGCGGCAGGAGCTTCTGCCCGGTGGGGCCGACCTGGATCTCGGTGCCCAGCTGCGGGCACACCCCGCAGTCGAAGCACGGCGTCCAGCGGCAGTCGTCGACCTCGACCTCGTCGATGGCGTCCTGCCAGTCCTCCCAGAGCCAGTCGCGGTCGAGCCCGGAGTCCAGGTGGTCCCAGGGCAGTACCTCGGCGTACTCGCGCTCGCGCGTCGTGTACCAGTCCAAGTCGACCGGCGTGCCGGCCAGTGCCTTCTCCGTCGCCTCGACCCACCGGTCGTACGAGAAGTGCTCACTCCAGCCGTCGAAGCGTCCGCTCTGCTCCCAGACAGTACGGATCACCGCGCCGACCCGGCGGTCGCCGCGCGAGAGAAGGCCTTCGATGATGCTCGGCTTACCGTCGTGGTACCGCAGGCCGATCGACTTGCCATAGTTGCGGTCCGACCGGATGGCGGCGCGCAGCTTGGCCAGCCTGGCGTCCACCGTCTCGTGGTCGGCTTGCGCCGCCCACTGGAACGGGGTGTGCGGCTTGGGCACGAATCCGCCGATGGACACCGTGCAGCGGATATCGCGCCGCCCGGAGACCTCGCGCCCGGTCTCGATGACCTTGCGGGCCAGGTCCGCGATCGCCACGACGTCCTCGTCGGTCTCTGTCGGCAGCCCGCACATGAAGTAGAGCTTCACCTGTCGCCAGCCGTTGCTGTAGGCCGTCGCGACGGTGCGGATCAGGTCCTCCTCGGTGACCATCTTGTTGATCACCTTGCGCATCCGCTCGGTGCCGCCTTCCGGGGCGAACGTCAGCCCGGACCGGCGGCCGTTGCGGGACAGCTCGTTCGCGAGCGTGATGTTGAACGCGTCGACCCGGGTCGAGGGCAGTGAGAGCGAGACGTTGGAGCCGTCGTACCGATCGGCGAGCCCGGTGGCGATGTCGCCGATTTCGGAGTGGTCGGCGCTCGACAGCGACAGCAGGCCGACCTCTTCGAAACCGGACTTCTCCAGCCCCGTCTGCACCATGTCGCCGATCGTCGAGATGGACCGCTCGCGAACCGGACGGGTGATCATGCCGGCCTGGCAGAACCGGCAGCCGCGAGTGCAACCGCGGAAGATCTCCACGCTGAACCGCTCGTGCACGGTTTCGGCCAGCGGAACGAGCGGCTTGCGGGGGTACGGCCACTTGTCCAGGTCCATGACCGTGTGCTTGTGGACTCGCCACGGCACACCTGCACGATTCGGCGCGACCCGCTGGATCCGCCCATCGGGTAGGTACGTCACATCGTAGAACTTGGGCACGTACACCCCGCCCGACGCGGCCAGCCTCTCGAGCAGGCCGTCCCGGCCACCGGGCTTGGCCTCGGCCTTCCACTCGCGCACCACCTCGGTGATGGCCAGGGCGATCTCTTCCCCGTCACCGAGCACGGCAGCGTCGAGGAAGTCCGCGATCGGCTCGGGGTTGAACGCCGCGTGCCCGCCGGCGATGACGACCGGGTGCTCGTCGGTGCGGTCGACCGCGTCGAGCGGGATGCCGGCCAGGTCGAGCGCGGTGAGCATGTTCGTGTAGCCGAGTTCGGTCGCGAACGAGATGCCGAGCAGGTCGAACGCGGCCACCGGCCGGTGCGCGTCGACGGTGAACTGGCCTATGCCGTGCTGACGCATCAGCTTCTCCAGGTCCGGCCAGACCGCGTACGTCCGTTCGGCCAGGACTCCGGGCTGCTCGTTGAGCACCTCGTACAGGATCTGCACGCCCTGGTTGGGCAGCCCGACCTCGTAGGCGTCCGGGTACATCAGCGCCCAGCGGACCATCGGTACACCAGGCTGGTCCCACTCTTTGACCGTGGCGTTGAGTTCGCCGCCGACATACTGGATCGGCTTCTGCACCGATGGCAGCAGCGGCTCCAGGCGAGGGAACAGCGACTCGACGGGCATGGTGGCGCGACTCCGGGGTTGCGGACTGGATCGACCTACCAGCGTAATCGTCCTGGCCCGGTCGATGCCCGAGCGGGCGGGGGGTGACTTGAACCGCGGATCAGACCAGGCCGGGAAACCAGAGGTCGATCTCACGCTTGGCCGACTCCGGCGAGTCCGACGCGTGCACGAGATTCTCCGATGTCGACAGCGCAAGGTCGCCGCGGACCGTGCCGGGGGCCGCCTTGCGCGCGTCCGTGGCTCCGTTCATGGCTCGCACGACGTCGATCGCCGAGTCGCCCTCGAGCACGAGCGCGACGAGCGGGCCCCCGGTGATGAACTCGCGCAGCGGCGGGTAGAAGGACTTGTCCACGTGCTCGGCGTAATGGGAGTCGGCCACCGCCGAGTCGATGACTCGAAGATCCATGGCCACGACGCGCAGGCCCTTTCGCTCGTAGCGACCCAGGATCTCACCGATCAGGCCGCGACGGACGGCGTCGGGCTTGACGAGGACGAGTGTGCGCTCGGACACGGGCAGATGCTCCTTGCAGACATATTTCCAGGACGGATCAGGGAACTGTAGCCGACCCGGTGGCGCATTCGCCCTCGCGTCACCCGTCGCCCGCCGTGCTGGCCTGGTCGACCTCCGGGCCGATTCGCAGCAGCACCACCCACAGCAGGGCGAACAGCCCACCGAGGAAGAACATCTCGGGCACGACGAACCCGGTGGCGATGGCCGCCACCTGCGCTACCGAGCCGAGCACGTAGCCGGGCCTGCCGCGCCGCACCAAGCCCGCCGACACCACACACAGCAGGCCGATGCCGAGGCCGGCAGGGATCGCGACGGCCGGCTCGGTGTCACCCACCTCGACGGCGACCGGGATCGCCAGCATCACCACGACCGCCTCGAGCACCAGCAACGTCGCCGCGATGCGGTTCATCGGGACACCCCCAGCAGGTGGCGGGCATCGCCGGCGGTCACGACGGAACCGGTGAGCAGCACACCGGCGCCGCCGAAGATCGCGTCCTGCTCGACAAGACCCACCGCGACGTCGATGGCGTCGGGGAGGCTGCGCGCCCGGATGGTCCGGTCCGCGCCGAAAACCTGCTCTGCGACGGCGGCCAGGTCGGCCACCGGCAGCCGTCGAGGTGAGCTGTTCTCGGTGACGACGACGGTGGCGAGGATGGGTTCGAGTTCTTCGAGAATTCCCCGCACGTCCTTGTCGCCGAGCACGGCCACGACGCCCACCAGCTTGGTGAACGCGAACTCCTCCTGGATCGCTTCGCTCAGCGCGCGGGCGCCCGCCGGGTTGTGCGCGGCGTCGACCATGATCGTAGGACTCCGGCGCAGGACTTCGAGCCGGCCCGGCGAACCGACCCGGCCCAGCGCGCTGTGCACCGCTTCGGTATCGAGCGACTCGCGCCCACCGCCGACGAACGCCTCGACCGCCGCCACGGCACATGCGGCGTTGCTGGCCTGATAGGCACCGTGCACGGGAAGGGTCAGTTCGTCGTAGTCTCCGGCCAGGCCGCGCACTGCCAGCACCTGTCCACCGACCGCGAGCCGCCGGTTCCGAACCGCGAAGTTGGCGTCCTCCACCACGACCGTGGCCCCCACCTCGACGGCGTGCCTGGCCAGCACGTCAGCGGCCTCGTCCGGCTGCCGCCCGACGACGACGAGTGCTCCGGCCTTGATGACACCGGCCTTCTCTTCGGCGATCTGCTCGACGGTGTCGCCGAGGTAGTCGGCGTGATCGACCGCGATCGGCGTCACGACGGCGACCTTTCCGTCGGCCACGTTCGTCGCATCCCACACGCCGCCCATTCCGACCTCGACGACGGCGACGTCGACCGGTGCGTCGGCGAACGTCGCGTAGGCCAGCGCGACCAGCACCTCGAAGTACGAGAGGCGGACGTCGTGGCGAGCGTCGACAAGGTCCAGGTACGGGGCAAGCTCACGGTAGGCCGCTACGAACCTGTCCTCGTCGATCGGCTCGCCGTCCAGGCAGATGCGCTCGGTGACCGAAACCAGATGCGGGCTGGTGAACCTGCCGGTGCGCAGGCCGAGCTCCCTGAGCAGCTCGTCGATCATGCGGGCGGTCGAGGTCTTGCCGTTTGTGCCGGTGATGTGAATGACCGGGTACGCGTCCTGCGGCCGCCCGAGCACGTCGGTGAGGTCGCGGATGCGATCGAGCGACGGCTCGATCCGCGACTCCGGCCACCGCGTCGCCAGCTCGGCCTCCACGGCCCGCAGCGTGTCCACGCTCACCCACTACTCCGTTCGATCACGTTCAGCATGCCTGTGGGTGCCGTACCAGGCGCATGCGGGTGGTACGGCACCGAGACGCCTGGTGGAGTATCACCCGCTCAGCGCACTACGCCGATGGCAGGGCGGCGAGCTGAGCCTCGATCCGGGCGATGTCGTCCTCAGCGGCCGTCCTCCTGTCGCGGATCTTCATGACGACCTGCTCCGGAGCCTTGGCCAGGAATTGCTCGTTGTCCAGTTTCCGGTCGGCCTGCTCCAGGTCCTTACGGGCGCCGGCCAGGTCCTTCTCCAGCCGCCGGCGCTCGGCGGCCACGTCTATCGCACCGGAGAGGTCGAGTTCGACGTCCACACCGCCGATCGACAGCGACGCGGTCGGCGCGAAGCCCGCACCGGGTTCGTCCAGCCGCACGAGCGATCGGATCTCCTGCTCGTGACCGACCAGCGATTCGGGCAACCCGGTGATTCGGGCCTCCACGCGCTGGCCCGGCTTGAGGCCCTGGTCGCTGCGGAATCGGCGGACTTCGGTGACGAGCCGCTGCAGATCGGCCACGGCGGCTTCGGCGTCAGCGTCGAGGCGCGAGCCGTCGGGCTCGGGCCACGCGGCCGTCACGAGCGTCTCGCGGCCGGTCAGCGTCGTCCACAGTGCCTCGGACACGAACGGGGTGATCGGATGCAGTACCCGCAGCAACGCGTCCAACACGTGCCCCAGCACCAGCCTGGTCCGCTCCGCGTCGGTCCCACCACGCGACAGCGGCGTCTTGGCCAACTCCACGTACCAGTCGCAGAACTCGTCCCACGTGAAGTGGTAGATCGCCTCGGTGAGCTTGGCGAACTGGAAGTCCTCGTAGAGCGCATCCACCTCGGCCAGCGTCGTGTGCAGCCGCGACAAGATCCACCGGTCCGGCGCCGACAACTCGGCCGCCCCCGGCAACTCACCAGCCCGCGCGCCGTTGAGCAACGCGAACCGGGTGGCGTTCCACAGCTTGTTGCAGAAGTTGCGGGACGCCTGTACCCAGTCCTCACCGATCGGAACGTCCGTCCCGGGATTGGCCCCGCGGGCCAGCGTGAAGCGCAGCGCGTCCGAGCCGTAGGCGTCCATCCAGTCCATCGGATCGACGGCGTTGCCGAACGACTTGGACATCTTCTTGCCGCGCGCATCACGCACCATGCCGTGCAGCGCCACCGTCGAGAACGGAATGGCGCGTTCCGGGCCGAACTCGGCGTTCGCGTACAGCCCGAACATCATCATCCGCGCGACCCAGAAGAACAAGATGTCGTATCCGGTGACCAGCACTTGGTTCGGGTAGAACTTCTCCATCGCCGCGGTCTGCTCGGGCCACCCAAGCGTCGAGAACGGCCACAGCGCCGAGGAGAACCAGGTGTCGAGCACGTCCTCGTCCTGCGTCCAGCCGTCACCGGAGGGCACTTCGTCGTCCGGCCCGACACACACGACCTCGTCGTTCGGGCCGTACCACACCGGAATGCGGTGCCCCCACCACAGCTGGCGGGAGATGCACCAGTCATGCATGTTGTCGACCCAGGCGAACCAGCGCGGCTCCATGTCCTTGGGGTGGATCCGCACCCGGCCGTCCCGGACTGCGTCGCCGGCGGCCTTGGCCAGCGGGCCTACCCGGACGAACCACTGCAGCGACAGGCGCGGCTCGACGACGGTCTTGCAGCGCGAGCAGTGCCCGACGGCGTGGACCCAAGGACGCTTCTCGGCCACGATCCGGCCCTGCTCCCGCAGTGCGGCCACCACGGCAGGGCGAGCCTCGAACCGGTCGAGGCCCTGGAACGGGCCGTGCGCGGTGATGACGCCGAGCTCATCCATGATCGTCAGCGCCGGCAGGTTGTGGCGGCGGCCGATCTCGAAGTCGTTGGGGTCATGGGCGGGCGTCACCTTGACCATGCCGGTACCGAACTCGGGATCGACGTGCGGGTCCGCGACGACCGGGATGCGCCGGCCGGTCAGCGGCAGTTCCACCTCGGTGCCGACCAGGTGCTGGTAGCGCTCGTCGTCGGGGTTGACCGCGACGGCGGTGTCGCCGAGCATCGTCTCGGCCCGGGTGGTCGCGACCACGACCTCGTCGTCGTACCTGATCGAGATCAGCTCACCCTCGTCCTCGGTGTGCTCGACCTCGATGTCGGACAGGGCGGTGTGGCAGCGCACGCACCAGTTGATGATGCGCTCGGCGCGGTAGATCAGGTCGTCGTCGTAAAGCCGCTTGAAGATCGTCTGGACGGCTCGCGACAGGCCTTCGTCCATGGTGAACCGCTCGCGGCTCCACGCGACGCTGTCGCCGAGCCGTCGCATCTGGCCGGAGATCTGCCCGCCGGACTGTTCCTTCCATTGCCAGACTCGCTGGACGAACGCCTCTCGCCCGAGGTCGTGGCGGGAAAGCCCCTCCCTGGCCAGTTCGCGTTCGACAACGTTCTGGGTGGCTATGCCGGCGTGGTCCATGCCAGGCATCCACAGCGCCTCATGCCCCTGCATGCGGCGGCGGCGGATCAGCGCGTCGATGAGCGTGTGCTCGAACGCGTGGCCGAGGTGCAGGCTGCCGGTGACGTTCGGCGGCGGGATCACGATGCAGTACGGCGGCCGGTCGCTCTTGTCGTCGGCCTCGAAGTAGCCGCGCTGGACCCAGCGCTCGTACAGCGTCCCCTCTACCTCGGCCGGCGCGAACGCGGTCGGCAGGTCGGCGGCAGGAGCTGGGCTGGTGTCGGTCACGTCGGTGAAGTCTATGACCTCACCAGCTTTCGTCCACCGGCATGCCCTCGGCGTACCCGGACGCGCTCTGCACACCGACGACCGCACGCTGGTGGAACTCATCGAGCGAGGCTGCGCCGGCGTAGGTGAAGGCGCTGCGAACCCCCGCCATGATCATGTCGAGCAGGTCCTCGACGCTGGGGCGGACGGGGTCGAGATACATCCGCGCGTGTGAGATGCCTTCTTCGAAGACCGCCTTGCGGGCCCGCTCGAACGGGGAGTCCTCCGCGATCCGCAGCCGAACGGCTCGGGAGGAGGCCATGCCGAAACTCTCCTTGTAGAGCCGCCCGCCGGCGTCGCGATAGGCGTCGCCCGGCGATTCGTAGGTTCCGGCGAACCACGACCCGACCATCACGTTGGACGCCCCGGCCGCGAGTGCCAGCGCGACATCGCGCGGATGCCTGACGCCGCCGTCGGCCCAGACGTGTTTGCCCAGCTGACGGGCCCGGCGAGCACACTCATACACGGTGGAGAACTGCGGCCGCCCGACCCCCGTCATCATCCGGGTCGTGCACATCGCCCCGGGCCCGACACCCACCTTGACGATGTCCGCGCCGGCTGCCACGAGATCGGTAACCCCCGCCGCGGTCGCCACGTTTCCGGCCACGATCGGGACGGGCGGGTCCAGGGCCCTTACGGCCTCCAAGACCTCCATCATCCTTTCCTGGTGGCCGTGTGCGGTGTCGATCACCAGGGCGTCGGCGCCCGCGTCGAGCAGGGCCTTCGCCTTGCCCACGACATCACCGGTGATTCCTACCGCAGCCGCCACCCGCAGCCGGCCCTGCTCGTCGAGGGTCGGTTGGTACAGGCTCGCCCGAACAGCGCGCTCGCGGGTGATGATTCCCACGACCTGGCCGGACGAGTCGACGACCGGCGCCAGCCGGTGACCGCCGTCGTGCAACTTGTTGAACGCGTCCTCTGGTGTGACGCCGTCGGGCAGCGTCAGCAACTCCGCCGACATCACCGAACCCACCTGGGTGAACCTGTCGACGTCGGTGCAGTCGGGTTCGGTCACGACGCCGACGGCCCGGCCCTCGTCCACGACGATGACCGCACCGTGCCCCCGCTTGGGAAGCAGGTTGAGCGCCTCGCCGACCGTCCCTGAGGGATCCATGGTGATCGGCGTGTCGTAGACCATATGCCGCTGTTTGACCCACTGCACGACGTCGCCGACCACCTCGACCGGGATGTCCTGCGGAAGGACGGTGAGGCCGCCGCACCGCGCTACCGTCTCGGCCATCCGGCGGCCCGCGACCGCCGTCATGTTCGCGACCACGATCGGGATGGTCGTCCCGCTGCCGTCCGACGTGCGGAGGTCTACGTCCAGTCGTGAACTGACCGCCGATCGGGAAGGGACCAGAAACACGTCGCTGTAGGTGAGATCGTGGTCCGGAATCCGCTCGTGCAGGAAGCGCATGTGCCACCTCCCCGTCTGGGCACCGGTGCGCCCAGCTCGCTCACCCAAGGATACGGGGCTTGACTTGGAGTGCACTCCAGGTACCAAGCTGGTGGTCATGGAGACCGCCTACACACCCGGCGAGGTCGCCGCGCGATTCGGGCTGAGCCTCGACACCTTGCGCTACTACGAGCGAGAAGGGCTGCTCACCGAGGTCGAGCGTGCGCCGTCCGGGCATCGCCGCTACCGGGCGTCCGACGTCGAACTGCTCGACCTGGTCCGCTGCCTGCGGGACACCGATATGCCGATCGCTCGGTTGCGCGAGTTCGCCGAACTGGTGCGCGAGGGAGACCGGACCATCCCGGACCGGCTGGAGATCCTGACGGCTCACGACCAGGCGTTGACCGAACGCATCGCCGAGCTGCGCCAGCGCCAGGAGATGATCCAACACAAGATCGCGTACTACGAGGGAGTGCTCGCCGAGGCCGACTGACGGCCGGCGCCGGTTCAGACCCACCCGTTACGCGCCGCATGCCAACCGAGCTGCATGCGTGTCTGCACGCCCGCGGTCTCCATCAGGTGTTTGACTCGCCGCTGCACCGTGCGAACCGATACGTCCAGCTGCCCGGCGACCGACTGATCGGTAAGTCCGGCGAGCAGCAAACCGAGGATCCTCATGTCGGCCGCGTCGACGCCCGGCTCGGCAGCACCTTCCACGAGGCCTTCGGCGCCCACCAGCAGTGGCACACCGGCCCGCCAGGTGCTGTCGAACAGTGCCACCAGCCCGTCCAGCAGACCGCAGGAATGGACGAACAGTGCCGCGGGCACCCCGTCGTTGAGAAGTCCGACCAATGCGGCCGATCGGTCGGCGATGATCAGTTTCATCGGCAGTTTCGCAACGACCCGGATCTGCTCGCCTCCCCGGATCCGAGCAGTGATCTCCGCGACTGGCCCGGGATGTTCCAGCTCGTTACGGGCGATGACCCTCCGGAACCTGACGCCTCGCTCTTTGGCCCGCAGCCGTGCGGTGTTCTCCGTGTACGGCACGGCCACCGTGGGTCCGGTCACGAATGTCAGCACCTCTTGCTTCGCGCCCAGCTGTAGCTGGTCGAAGCGGTGCTTGATGGCTTCAACCCCGGCCACGATCTCGATGACGTCCTGAATCGACCGGGCTTGGCTGGCCCTGCGATATTCCTCGGCCAGTTCGGCGAGCACCACGTCCACGCGCCGCAGATCGTCGTGGTACTGCGTCACGATGGCTCCGAGCGCCACCGCCGGCGGCGCGGGCACGTACCTATCGGGGCCTGCGGCAGAGCGGGCGGCGAGCCCACGTTCGGCCACCGCTTCGAGCGCGCTGACCACCGTCTCTTGCGGTAGGCCCAGCTTGCTGGCCAGCATCGATGTGGTGGCGTCCGGCTGGGCGACGAGTGCCCGGTAGACCAGCTCCTGCGTGCCGCCGATCCCGATGACCGCCAATGTCACGGAGCCTCCCTGGCCGTCCGAACCGCGGTCCGCACCTTACCCGGCGTGGCGTCTTTGCGCCATGACGTGAACACGTCACGACTAAGGGCTAGCGAGTCCTGGCCGGCATCTGCCACTGTCGCGACAGAGCCGACGTGTGTCATCGGCCGCATCCCGGTGGTGTCGTGTCCCCCCGCGCGACACCATCACGGCGGCGCCTCGCCCTCCCCCCGGCCGGGTGCCGTCACAGGTGGCATCCGGGTGCTCCCCCGTCGCCCGGGTGCCACCTGCCGCGGCCGGCCGGGCGGGTTCATCCCCCGTCGCCGCGGGCGAGCCGCGCATCCAGCTCGCGACCGACCTCGGCGGCCAGTTCCCTTAGAACCGCAATCTCTACAGGCGTTGTGTGCCGCGGCCGCAGGTCCATCACGCTGACCGTGCCGATCCGGTAGCCGGCGGCCGTCGTGATCGGCGCCGCCGCGTAGAAACACAGCCCGGGGGATCCGCTGACAAGTGGATGCTGGGACGCGATGGGGTGGGCCGGCGCGTCGGGCACGACGTACGGCTTGTCATCGCCGATAGCGGTGGCGCACAGACCGGGTCCCGCGCTGGCGCCCGGCAGATCTACGCCGTAGCGCCCGACGAACGCCACCTCGTAGTCGTGGACGAAACTGACCGTCGCCATCGGAACGCCGAACACTTCCGCGGCCCGGGCGCAGATGCCGTCGAGAAAGGCATCAGGCCGGTCGAGCAGCGTGAGATATTGGTCGACTTCTGCCAAGCGGATCGGGTCGCTCTGGTCGGTCGCCGTCACTGTGGACCCCCGTTCAGGTACCGGACCATTGCCGATCAGGTGATGTTAAACCTTCGAATCAGGCGAGACCACCCTCAGCAGTACCAATCGTCACGTCGTGTTCAACGGGCTCCGGCCTTGGCGGCATTGATCGCCGACATCGGTGCGGCAGACTTGGCACGTGGCCGGTTCTAAGGTGATCGTCGAGGTCGAAGGACGCCGACTCGGGCTGTCCAACTTGGACAAGGTGCTGTACCCGGAGACGGGAACGACCAAAGGCGAGGTCATCGAGTACTACACCCGAGTCGCACCGGTGCTGCTGCCACACCTCGCCGACCGCCCGCTCACCCGCAAGCGCTGGCCGGACGGCGTCGCCGCCGGCAGCTTCTTCGAGAAGAACGCGCCGCGCGGCACACCGGACTGGGTGCGCACGGTCGAGTTGCCGTCGCCGGGCAGCAGCAGAGGCACCGAGACCGTCACGTACGTCGTCTGTGACGATCTTCCGACTCTGGTCTGGTTGGCGAACCTAGCGGTGCTGGAGTTACATGTACCCCAATGGCGTGTCGACGGCGCCGAGCCGCAAGATCCAGACCGGCTCGTCTTCGACTTCGATCCGGGGCCGCCCGCGACGATCGTGGAATGCTGCCAGGTCGCGTTGCTCGTCGCCGAGGCGCTCGCGACCGACGGCCTGCTCGCCCATCCCAAGACGAGCGGGTCCAAGGGCATGCAGGCCTACGTGGCGCTCGATGCCGACGCGCCGGTCGAGGAGGTCCACGGTTATGCCCGGAGCCTGGCCGAACGACTCGAGAAGGCCCACCCCAAACTGATCGTCTCCAGGATGGACAAGCGCGTGCGGCGCAACAAGGTCCTCATCGACTGGAGCCAGAACAGCGCCGCCAAGACCACTGTGGCGCCGTACTCCCTCCGAGGGGTCGACGCACCCACTGTCTCGATGCCGGTGACCTGGGACGAGGTGGAGCTCACGGCCACCAAGGCGAACCCGCTGCGGTTCGAACTCGCCGACGCGCTTGAGCGGCTGGAAACCGATGGCGACCTGCTCGCCGGCCTCCTCGGCGAGGCCTACCCGATCCCCTCCTCCCGCTGATCATGCAAGAGTGGGGCGACACGCCGAAATGTCCCGCTTGCGCGCGCGCCGCATAAAGAGCAAGACGGCGTGTCGCCCCACTCTTGCATGATCAGCGGGGTGGGGGCTCAAGGGCGACCTCCGACGGCGACTTGTCCGGCCGCAGTCCGCGCCAGGTGGGGTGGCGCATCCTGCCGTCGTCCGTCCAGTGCCCGAACGCGACCTCACCGACCAACTCCGGGCGGACCCACACCGCCGTGCGAGCCTGCCGAGGGTCGACCGGCCCCACGAATGGCGAATCGGTCTGCCGAAGCCCACGCAGCCGCGTAGTCAGTTCTACCAGCGCGGCGTCGTCGAAGCCGGTGCCGACGCTGCCGACGTACACCAGACCGCCCTGCGTCGGCAGGCCGAGCAGCAGCGCACCGAACGTCGATGCCCGCCGACCTTCGCCGACCGTGAATCCACCGATCACGATCTCTTGCATACGGAAGTTCTTGACCTTGATCCACTCGTCGGAGCGCCGTCCCGGCCGGTACGGCGAATCGCGCCGCTTGGCGATCACACCTTCCAGCCCGAGCCGGCGGCTCGCCTCGAGGATGTCCGCTCCCGGGCCTGGGAAGGACGGCGACACCTGCCAGTGCGGCCCGGTCAGATCAAGACTCTCGAGCAACTCCCGCCGCCGGTCGTACGGGAGCGACACGGTGGGCGTCCCGGCCAGTTCCAGCAGGTCGAAGATCACGTAGGTGATGGGCACGCTCGCCGCCAGTTGCCGGGCCCGCTCGGCTGCCCGCACGTGCATCCGTGGCGCCAACGCCTGGAAATCCGGCCGGCCGTCAGGACGCAGCACCACGACCTCACCGTCCAGGACCGGCCGCAGCTCGCCCACCTGCTCGGCCAGCCCGGCCAACTCCGGATAGGCGACGGTCATGTCGGTCCCAGACCGTCCGGTGAGGCGCACGCGCTCCGGCGCGACCTCTGCCAGCATGCGGACGCCGTCCCACTTCAGCTCGTAAGACCAGGCGGCATCGTCCCGCGGCAGCGCCCCGGCCACGGCGAGCATGGGCCTCATCCGTACGACACCGGCCCCGGCGGCAGCGACGGCAGCAGCCGCCGGGCGTCGTCGCGATCCAGTCCGGTGGCGCGCAGCAGATCGACCGCCATCGACCGGGTCTGCGCTACCACGACCTGGCCGGCGAACCCGCCGGTCTGGTCCAGGGCTTCGGTGGCCAGCTCCGCCGCGGCAACTGCCGACGAGCGGGCCTCGGTCGGCTCGGCCGCGGCGGCAAGGTCGAGCTGCAACATCCGGATCGCTCCTGCCAAGGTCCGCAGGGCCGACGGCAGAACCTCGGGGACGGGCTCCTTCCGGCGCAGCATCGTGATCACATGCCTGGCCAGCACCCGGAGGTTCCGCGCGAGGTGGTCGATCGGCTCAGCGGCGTCCAGGTACCCGACGAGTTGGCCACGTTGGTGCCACCGCACCGGTGCGATGCGCGCCACCTCTGCCGACCCTTCCAGGGCGGTGGTCAGCTCGTCGATGGCCTCTTGTGTCTCCCGTGAGCGGCCCAGCACCAGCGCCGCCCCGGCCCGGTCGCGTTCGGCGAGCGTGTCGGCGCTGCCGTCCACCAGCTCGGCCAGGGTGTCCAGCAGCGGGTCGAGCTCACGGCGCGCCGCCGAGACCGGGTTGACCGGCAGCAACAGCACCGTGACCGCCAGCCCGACGAGGCCGCCGATCGTGGCATCGACGAACCTGTCCAGGTTCACCGCACTGTCGTTCGACGACGGCACGAGCGTGACGACGAGGACCGCGGATCCGGCGGCCTGTGTGACTATCACGGCACCGCCGCCGAGGAAGATCGCCGCGATCATGGCCAGTGCCACGACCGCCGCAATCTGCGGGACGCCGGTGCCGATCACGCCGATGAGAAGATCACCGACCAGGACGCCGAGCGCCACTCCGGCCACAAGCTCGATCACCCGCCGCAACCGCTGGCCGAGGCCGACCCCGACGGCAATGAGGGCGGCGATGGGGGCGAAGAACGGGCGTTCGTGGTCGACCGGCGGGCTGGTGGCCGCCCACCACGCAAGCGCGGCGGCGAGCGCCGCCTGGACGATCGGAAGCGCGGTGAGCCGCACGCGCCGCAACCGGTCCCGGATACCGACGGACGGCCGCAACGCGTCCAGCGCTTCGGAGGCCCGGCTGGGCAGGCTGGGTTCGCTCGGAGCTGCGGCCACGTCTTTAGATGCTAGAACCACCAAAGCGGCAACCGCCCGAATCGTGGCCGTAAGGGCGGCTCAGAGGTAGAGGCCGGTCTGACCGTCGGCCAGCCGCTCGGACGCCACCGCGTGCAGGTCACGCTCGCGCAGCAGCAGGTAATTGTCGCCGCGCACCTCGACTTCCGCGCGGTCGTCAGGGTCGAACAGGACGCGATCGCCGGCCTCGACAGTCCGGACGTTGCCGCCGACGGCGACGACGCGCGCCCAGGACAGCCGCTTGCCCATACTGGCCGTCGCCGGGATCACGATGCCCGCACTGGACCGGCGCTCGGCGT
>Ga0214469_1000094_pt1 | contig 24885 bp, 26 predicted proteins | sample RVTome_10_FD_187340 | JGI IMG/M metagenome (GOLD analysis project Ga0214469, IMG submission 187340) | Soil microbial communities from uranium-contaminated site in the Upper Colorado River Basin, Wyoming, United States - RVT153D57 HiSeq ... | reverse complement strand
TGGGTGCTGGCTGCGGCGACCCGATCGTCGCATGGGAGGCGGCGGCTTCGTTTTCCCTCTCGGCGATCTACCTGGTGCTCGTGATCGGGCTGTGGCCAACGGCGGATCGGACGGTGGCCCCCGCTAATGGCCACCGCGCTTGACGCCGCCGTACTTCAACCTGGTGTCGGAGATCGCGGCCGCCCGGGCGTCGCTGTCGTTGATGGCGGCATCCACGAGTTCTCCGAGGAACAGGGTGTGAGTTCCCAGGTTGATCGCCTGTTTGACCTCGCAGTCCATCCAGGCGATCGCCTCCTCGAAGATGGGGGCGCCGGTGGTGGCGGTGGCGACGGGGCGGCCGTTGAGGGTGTTTCCGTCGCGCTCGGCCGGCTTGGAGAACTTGACGAAGGGCTTGGTGTCCTCCGAGTCCCAGAGATTGACAGAGAACGACCCTCCTTCGGCGATCAGACGGTGGGTCACTGCCTTGTTGTCGATACCGACTCCGATGATCACCGGCTCCATCGATAGCTGGGTGATCCAACTCGCCGTCATCCCGTTCCACTCGTCACCCGATGCCGAGCCGATCAGAGCGAGGGCGTTGGGGATCTTGAACGTGACACTGTTGATCAAGTCTGGGTCCATTTCCACCTCTACGTAGCCGGTCCCGCCACCCTAATGTTCCCGCGGTGCGGATCCTCATAGCCACTACCGGCGTGTTGCCCGCGGCCCCAACTGCCGAGTTCTGCCGGCAGCTCATCGGTGGTGATCGCTCGGTGTCGGTGATGACGGTGATTCGTGTTCCCCGTTCCTTCCTCGAGTCTCTGGACGACGACGTGAGACGCTCTTTCCTCGACGACAACCCTGACGAGGGCGCGACTGCCGAGGAGAAGGCGGCCGCCTACCTCGAGGAGCGGGGCAGACGGGCGGTGGACCCGATCCGGGCCGCCCTCTCCGCCGAGGACATCGAGACTGACATCCACTTCGTCGAAGGAGACGACCCCGCGGAGGCGATAATCCAGACCGCCCAACAGGTCGGAGCCGAGCTGGTGGTCATGGGCGCCACCCGACGTCTCTTCACAGAGGAAGCCTGGCGCAGCGTGTCGGCCCGGGTCATGGTCAACTCCCATCTGCCCGTGCTCCTCGTTCCCGGGGCGCGCATCGAAGACACCATGGAGATGCCGGTCATCGAGCTTTGAGCCGAATATTCGAGGTCGAGCATCCGTTGCGAGAGACATGAGCGATTGGAACACCGGCATCATCGAAGAGTTCAGGGCGAAGGGCGGCGAGGTCGCCGGCTTCGAGGGAAAGCCCCTGCTGCTCCTCCACCACAGAGGGGCCCGAACGGGAGCGGAGAGAGTGAATCCGCTCATGTATCAACGGGTCGGCGACTCATATGCGGTCTTCGCCTCCAAGGGCGGGGCCGACACCAACCCCGACTGGTTCCACAACCTGAAGGCCAACCCCGACGCCACGATCGAGGTCGACGGTGCCAAGTTGGACGTGAGGGCACGGATCGCTGAGGGTGGGGAGCAGACCGAGATCTGGGAGCAGCAGAAGCGGGAATTCCCCCAGTTCGCCGATTACGAGAAGAAGACGTCGCGGGGCCGTATTCCGGTCATAGTCCTCGACCCGACCTGATCACTCCCAGCTCTCCGGTAGATCGGTGACCTCCTTCTCCGCCTGGGCCCGGGCCACGTAGGCGGCGGCCTCGCTGCGTCGGCTCATCCCCATCTTGGCGAGGACGTTGGACACGTAGTTCTTGACCGTCTTCTCGGCGAGAAACATCTCCTCGGCGATCTGTTTGTTGGTGAGACCGTCGGCTATGTGCTCGACGATGGTCCGCTCCTGTCGGGTGAGCTGACCGAGAAGGGGATCCTCACTCGATCCTGTGCGGAGACGTTTGAAGAGACGGTCGGTCATCTCCGGGTCGAGCAGCGATTCGCCGGCCCCCACCTTTCTGATGTCGCCGACCAGATCCTCGGTCTTGATCCTCTTCAGCACGTAACCCGACGCTCCGGCGAGGATCGCGGCCATTAGAGCCTCCTCGTCGGCGAACGAAGTGAGCATCAGGACCTTGACGTCGGGGAATCGCTCCCGAATGTCACGGCAGGCCTCGACGCCGCTGCCGTCGGGAAGCCTCACATCCATGACCACCACGTCGGGCTCGTCGTAGCCAACCCGACGGATCCCCTCTTCGACAGAGCCCGCCTCTCCCACCACACTCATGTCATCCTGTGAGTCGATGAGCGTCTTGAGACCGGCACGCACCACTTCGTGGTCGTCGACCAACAGAACTCGAAGCACCATACGCCCCACGGTAGCGGGCGGTATCGTCGAAACATGACCGACGTGAGCGGCCTGACCCGGTTGACACCCCTCATCGCAGAGGCCGCATCAGTCGAGGGCGAAGCCGATCTCGGGCGAATGCTCCGGACTCTGGTGTCAGAGGTCAAGACGGCTACCGGCGCCGCCTATGTCGCGTTGGGTGTCATCGGCGACCACCAGGTCCTTTCCGATTTCGTCTACGAGGGGATCAGCGAGGAGGAGGCGGCGCGGATCGATCATCTCCCCACAGGGCGGGGCGTCCTGGGAACCGTCATCCGGGAGAATCAGACGATCATCGTCGAGCGGATCGCCGACCACCCCGACTCGGTCGGGTTCCCCGAGAACCATCCTTCCATGGAGGCGTTCCTCGGCGTCCCGATCTCAGTGGGCGAGGAGGCGTTCGGAAACCTCTATCTGACGGACAAGGAAGGGGGGTTCACCGAAGACGACATCGCCGTCGTCCAGGCTCTGGGACGAATCGCCGGAGCCGCGATCCAGACGGCACGTCTCCACAGCAGGCTCCGCCACGTGGCGGTCGTCGAAGACCGGCACCGTATCGCCCGCGATCTCCACGACTCGGTCATCCAGGACATCTTCGCGGTTGGGCTCGGCCTGCAGGCCCTCAGCGCCCGTCTGGAGGACGACGAAGTGCGGGACATGCTCGACTCGGCGGTGGACACTCTCGACAGCTCGGTGAACAAGCTCCGTCGCTACATATTCGAGCTCAGGGACACCACAGTCCCCACGGTCGGCCTCGACGAGCGGGTCAATGCCCTCGTGGCCCGTATGGGCTCGGCTTACCCGACCAAGGTGGAATTGACCGTCGAGCCTTTGGACAGTCAGGCCGTCGACGACGAGCTGATGCTTCTCGTGACCGAAGCGCTCTCCAATGCCCTCCGTCACTCCCACGCCGAGAACGTCACAGTGGAGGTGATCGGCGAAGACGACCGGGTCGTCCTTCGAGTGATCGACGACGGTGTCGGCTTCGATGTGGCCGATGCCCGATCGGGTGGGATGGGTCTGGCCAGCATGCGGACGAGGGCCCTGGGCCTCGGCGGAGAGATGACGATCGAGAGCGAGCCCGGGAAGGGGACCAAGGTCGCGGTTTCTGTGCCTCTCAGCTCAATACGACATCAGCGGTGAGCGCAGACGCCAGCCGCTCCATCCAGTCGGCCACAGTTGCCTCGGCGACGAGCCGGAGCCCGGCACGGTCGGCGAGACGACCCAGTGTGCCCAGCGGCGGCTCGTAGTTGCCTCTGAGGGTGAGCGATGTGTTGGTTGGCCCGGCTTTGGACAGGATGAGGTCGGCGTCGAGTCTGGGGAACAGCACCGTGGCCTCGGTGGCGGTCCAATGGATCGGATATACGAGCCCCACATTGTGGATCTCGCCGATACCGATGTCCAGGGTCACTTCGCGGGCCACTGCCGGGCTCGGCCCCACCCGGGCTCGCAGCTGCTCACCTTCCCGGTAGACCACGTCGGCCAGGGCCTCGAGGCTTCCTCTCACCTTGTCGAGGCTCTTCTCCACGACTGGCAACCTGGCGTCCACAGTCGTCGAGTACTCGACGAACACTCACAACCTCCCCGGCTTGGTGCGCACCCGAAAGCCACCGTCGGAAGACATCCCTGTCATCTCCTCGATCGGTACCTCGATCACATACGGCTGGCCCCCGAGAGGCATCAACCCACCGCCGGCGGAGAGGGGCGATCCCATCACCCGCTCGTATTTGTCGAAGAGGGCAGCAATCAGACGTTGACGGGTATCGGGCTCGTCGACCAGTCGGGCGGTCCCGCGAATGATCACACTCACCCACTCGCCGGTCTCCTCATCGAAACGCGACACCTCGACACAAACGGTCGGGTTGGCCCGGATGCCGTCGAGCTTCTTGCCGGCCATGGTGCGGAAGAGGATGCGGTCTTCGTCCACGACGAACGACATCGGGGTCACGTAGGGGGCGCCGTCGACGACAAGACCCAGATGGGCCACAGGCTCCCTGGCCAGCACCTCCATCGCTTGCTCAGCGGTGATGGTGTCCACTGCAACTCACCTCGCCGGGTCGCCCGTGATGGCCCACAGGATGTCCTTGATCGACGCCATCCCGATGAGTTGGTCGTTCTCGACGACGGGCAGGTGTCGGTAACCGGCCGCGAGCATCCAGTCGGCGGCCTGCCTGACGCTCATGTCCGGGGAGAAGGAGTCGGGGTAGAGAGTCATCCAGTTGGCCAGGGTCTCTGTGTCGCAGTCAGCGCCGGCGGCGACCGCCTGGAGGACGTCCCTCTCGGTGAAGATCCCGCTGAACTGGTCATCCTCGAGGACGGCGAGAGAACCCACCCCCAGTTGCTGCATCCGGACCGCGGCGGTCGCGATGGTCGTGTCTGTCGGCACGGTCTCGACCTCGCCGCTTATGAGTTCACGAAGTTCCACAACGACCTCCTGGTTTACATCTCGATCACGTCGATATATGCGATCTTGGCGCAGCCGGCCCCGGTGCGACATGGCCAAAGGTCCCGGAAAGGCGGGGACTTTCGGTGCCCGGCCAATTCTTGTCACACCCGTCCCTTATGTTGAGGGCATGGACGAGAACACATGGTGCGAGCACAAACCGGTGTGGGTCGGGCGCATCGCCGTCGCGGCGTGTGAGGAGTGCGGACAGGTCGACTGGCTCTCCGACACCGGCCCGATCGACCATGCGGAGGCCATGGCCGCGCTTTTTGGGAGTTACGACCTCGACGGCACGATGGAGGCCTTGGGCGCGCCCTCGTCGGAGGTCCTGGTCTACAGGCCACCCTCCGCGAGGAAACGGCGTCATCTCGATGCCCTGCCGCGAAGAGCATGGCTCAAGGCCGGACCTCATCTTTGGATGTCGACCGATGGAGATGTCTTGTTGCTGGCTACGACACAGCGTCTGATGTTCGAGAACCTGACCAGCGCCTAGAGCCCGCCTCAGCGAACTGGGTCCGGCTGAGCTCGGCGTAGAGCCCACCGGCGGCGTTGAGGGATTGGTGATCGCCGCGCTCGACGATGCGGCCCTCGTCGATGACGAGGATCTGGTCCGCGGCGCGCACCGTAGAGAGACGGTGGGCGATGACGATCGAAGTGCGACTCTCCATCAGGGTCTCCAGGGCCTCTTGGATCAGGGCCTCGGATCGCGAGTCGAGATGAGAGGTCGCCTCGTCCAGGATCAACACGCTCGGATCTTCGAGGACGACGCGGGCGATCGCGATCCGCTGTTTCTCCCCACCCGACAGCCGGTAGCCCCTCTCTCCCACGATGGTCTCATAGCCGTCGGGGAGCCGCTCGATCATCTGATGGATGTTGGCCGTCGTCGCCGCCGCCTCCAGTTCCTCCTGGGTGGCGTCCGGTCGGGCGTAGCGGAGGTTTGCGGCGATGGTGTCGTGGAACAGATACGTCTCCTGGGTGACCACTCCTACCGAGGACGCGAGGTCGCGGAGTGCTATCCGGCGAACGTCGACGCCATCGATGAGGACACGGCCACGGGTGACGTCATAGAGACGTGGGATCAGGTATGAGATGGTGGTCTTCCCGGCCCCGGACGGGCCGACCAAGGCCGTCAACGTGCCCGGCTCGGCGACGAAACCGACGTCCTCGAGGGCCCACTCACGTGATGAGCCCTGCTGAGCGACGGCGGGGCCGTCACCACGGTGGTGCCAACTGAACCGCTGCACCGCCTCCAACCCCTCGGGCCCATCACCCTGGTAGCGGAAAGACACGTTGTCGAACTCGACCCGCCCCGACCCGCGAAGAGGTTCGGGGTCGGTGGGCTCGGCAATGTCGGTGTCGAGGTCGAGCACCTCGAAAACCCGCTCGAACGACACCAGCGACGTGGCGAACTCCACCCTCGAGTTGGTGATGGCCGACAACGGCCCGTACAACTGGGTCAGCAAGGTGGCGAACATCACGATGGTCCCGCTCGTGATCTCGCCCCTGATCACCATCAGACCGCCGACCCAGAAGACAGCAGCCGTGCCCACGGCCGACACCAGACCTAGGGCTGCGAAGAACCCGCGACCGACCGTAGCTCTCCTGATCCCGTAGTCACGGACGCTGTCGGCAGCCTGGGAGAACTTGGCCCGCTCCTCGTCCCAACGCCCGAACAGCCTGATCAACTGGGCACCGGAGACGTTGAACGACTCTTGGAGGATCCCCGACATCCTCGCCTCGTGCTCCATCTGCTGCTGGGTGATGCGTCTGAGCACTCTCGCCACCCTTCGCGCCGGGATGACGAACAATGGGATGGCCGCTACCGCCAGCAACGTGAGACGCCACTCCTCACCGAACATGACCACCAGGATCACGGTCACCGACACGACGTTGGAGACGATGGTGACGAAGGTGCCGGTGATCGCCTGTTGGGCGCCGATGACGTCGGAGTTGAGCCGGTTCATCAACTCCCCCGTCTTGGTCGCAGTGAAAAAGCGCAGCGACATCCTCTGCAGGTGGGCGTAGAGCTCGCGCCGCAGATCGAAGATGATCCCCTCACCGACCTTCGAGGACAACCAACGCTGCACGATGCCCACCACCGCGTTGACCAGCGGGACCGCCACCATGGCCAGCCCCAGAATCGTCAGGTAGCGGACGTCCCGGTTCTCAATGGCGACGTCGAGGAGCTCCCGGATCAGGATCGCCGGGATCACCGATACCGAAGAGATCACGACGATGGTGGCGAGGATCCCCGTCAGCCCGCGCTTGTAGGGACGCCCGTAGGCCCAGACCCGTCTCAGCAGGTCGCTGTCGATGTCAGGCCGGTCTCGCTCCTCGTCGTACTTGAGGTAGCTCCACCAGCCGCCGCTGTGGAAGATGGGTTCGCCCCTGGCTAGGAATCCTCAGAACTCTAAGACGCGGGCTCGGCAAGCGAAGAGAGCGGGATCATGCCGTCGCTCATGTCGAGGAGGTTCGTCTCCGACACGAAGGTCCGGCCGAACAGCTCGTACCGATACGGGCTATCGAACCAGATCAGTGTCGTGCTACCCGAAGCGCCCAGGGACCACGTCGGCCGACCGTCGATGTCGACGATCTCACATTGGTCGGTGTTCCTGTCGGAGAACCGGGCACAACTCGCCTCGCTTGCGCCGGTCTCGACCTCCTCGGCCGCCTCAGGATCGATCGCGACCCGCAGGATGACCATCTGGGCCACCGACCTCGATCGGGTGTATGGCTCCGCAGACCAGATCCCGAAGGCTGCGCTGGTGTCGGTGGCGAGCGACCCGTCGTTGTCGAAGACGAGCTGAGAGGACACCCATTCGGCACCGATCGGCGCCTCGTCGGGGAAGGAGATTTCGGGCAGTGCCGCGGCGATCTCGAATCGGCTGGCCTGGATGAAGCGGTCACCTTGACGTCGCGAGAAGATCTCTGCCAGCAGGGCATCGGGGTCTTCGAAGTTCACCGTCTCGATCTCGTCGTTGGCCCAGATGAGTCGGGCGGCGGGAACCGCCGTCGGTGTCGTGGTCACGACCGGCTGGGTGGTGGGCACAGTCGGCTCGTTGATCCAATCCGAGCTCCGTTGTCCGAGTGACTGCAGTGGAGCCTCCCCACAGGCCGCGACGAGCACCAAGACGACGACGAACAGGGCGCGCCGGGGCAAGGAGGCCATCAGCTGCCCTTGCCCTGGTGCATCCTCGTCACGTCTGGGAAACGACGGGTCTGGTCGATTCGTTCCTCGCAAGGTCATGCCCAATGGTTCATTGTCCCCCTCCGTATGCTGAATCCGGTGAATTCCCTCACATTGATCCGCGAGTCCCGGCCCGGGCCACTCGACGTGGCCATCAGCCATTCCATCCTCACCAGTGTCTCATCGGGCCAGATGGGACCGACGCTCCGGCTCCACGTTCCCGGCGCGATGGTGGCCTTCGGCCGCGCCGACCGTGTCACGACCGGTTACCCCGCAGCGGTGCGGGCTGCGGAGGCCCACGGATTCGCCGCGGTGGAGCGTCTCGCCGGCGGTCGAGCTGCCGTGTTCCACGAGTCGACGATCGCGTTTTCACTCGCCATTCCCGAACCGGAGCCGAAGACGGGGATCCACGACCGCTTCGAGATGATCTCGGGGCTGATGGTGGCCGCCTTCGAGTCAGTCGGAGTCGACGCGCGGATCGGGGAGCTACCGGGTGAGTACTGCCCAGGTCAGTGGTCGGTCAACGTCGCCGGCCAGGTGAAGGTGATGGGAGTCGGCCAGCGATTGGTGCGCGGCGCCGCTCACATCGGCGGTGTCGTGGTAGTCGACGACGGCGAGCGGATCCGCAACGTGTTGGTCCCGGTCTACCGTGCTCTGGCGCTCGACTGGGACCCCAGGACCGCCGGCGCCCTGGCCGACCGCTCGCCCGGGCTCACCAACGGTGTCGTGATCGACGCCATCGTCGACCAGTTCCGTCTTCGTCACACGATCGTGGAGCGTGAGCTCCCCAAAGGGGTTCTCGACAAGGCACAGGGACTGCTGGCAGACCATCTCCCAAGGGTGGCGTGATGCACTTCCTCGTCATCAACGGCCCGAACCTCGACCTCCTCGGCAGGCGACAACCCGAGGTGTACGGCTCAACCACGCTCCCGGAGCTGGAAGCTCAGATCGCCGACTGGGCGACCGGGATGGGAGTCGAAGTGGACATCGAGCAATCCAACTCGGAACTACGCATCCTGGAGTTGGTTCATGGCTTCGATGGTGACGGGATCGTGATCAACCCCGGGGCGCTCACCCACACGTCACGGGCGTTGGCGGACGCAATAGCGGGTGTCGGCATCCCCGTCGTCGAGGTCCACATCTCCAACGTGAAGGCCAGAGAATCGTGGCGGGCCCAATCGGTGCTCGCCGATGTCTGTGTCCGCTCCGTATTCGGCAGAGGCGTCGGTGGTTACCGGAACGCGATGCGACACCTGGTCAACCGAGCTTCCGTTCCCTTCGAGACAGTCCGCTACGGACCGCATCCCGACAACGTGGGAGATCTGCGGCGGGGCACCGGTGACCTCGTCATCCTGGCCCACGGCGGTCTTTGGAAAGAGGTGTTCGAACGGGATCTGACCGAGAGCCTGGCAGTGGACCTGGCCAAACGCGGATACACCACCTGGAATCTCGAATACCGGAGAGTGGGCAATGGTGGTGGCTGGCCCGCTTCGGGCCACGACGTCCTCACCGCGCTGGAGACGATCCCGCAGTTGGCCACCGAGCACGAGCGGGTGGTCCTCCTCGGGCACTCCGTCGGGTCCCAACTCCTCATGTGGGCCGCGCCACGGTCCTCTGCCGCTCCGGCGTTACACGTTGCGCTGGCGCCACTGATCGATCTCGGTGAGACGGTGCGCTCGGGTGATGTCGGGGCAGCCGAATGCGGTGCCATGCTCGTCCAGGGGGCGCCACCACGGCTCGACCCTGCAGGCGTCGAGACCGTCCTCGTCCATGGTGACGACGACGAGATCGTCCCCGTGGAGCGTTCCGTCGTCTTCGCTGAGAGACATGGGCTCGAGATGCACAGGACGGGTTGCGACCATTTCTCGTTGCTCGACCCTTCCCGGCCGGAATGGGATTGGGTTCTCCAACGCATCGCCGCCAAGGAGGCCCCTGCCGAGTAGTTCGGTGATCCCATCGCTGTGACTTCCGGGATGCATTGTTTTCCACAGTTCGTTAGGGTTCTCGACCCTGGGTGTGGGTGCCTCACCCACATGGAGTCATACTGAATGCGTTCGAGACGCCTCTCATTTGTCGCTGGATGGGCAGCCGTTGCTCTACTCGCTGTCGCTGGCTTCGCCGCGTTCGGCACTCCCGATGGGGGTAGCGAGGAGTTGCAGGCGGAGGCAGCCGCAGCATCGATCGGTCACACTGCCGGCGCCTACGCAGGTCTGAGTTTCGCCATGGCAACCGGGGAGACCGCCACTGCGGTGGCCATGATGGCCGACGATGTCGAAACCGACACTGCCGGCAGCGAAGAGACCCAAGCGGCCGACGACCCCGCCGACGGGGAGGTCGCCGACGCCGAGGCGTCCGGAACCACTGCGACTCCCGCCTATGGGTGGCTCTCCGAGTTGGAGGTGAGGGCCCTCGTCACGTTGTATTTCGAGCCCACCGATATCAACCGGGCGGTCCGTATCGCCTGGTGCGAGTCCCGTTTCGACCCCAACGCGGTCGATGGCCGCACCGGTGGCGTGGGTCTGTTCGGCCACCTTCCCCGCTACTGGGAGGATCGAGCAGCCAACGCCGGGTTCGCCGGGCTTCCCGCCACCGACGCCGAGGCTTCCACCGCCGCCGCCGCCTGGGAGGTCTACAACGGCGCCGGCTGGGAGATCTTCAGCTGCAGGTGAGTGATGATGATCGGCCGCTCCTGGCGGGTGTCTGCCGGCCTGGGCATCTAACGAAAATCTCTCGACTGGACCGTTTGGACTCCTATCGGCTCGAAGTCACGGGCGACGATGTTGGTGACACCATCGTGGTATTCGAGCCGGCCATGGATGATCAACGCCGGGCTCTTCCGCACGACGTGCCGGTGTCGGGCCCACACATCGGGCAAGACGACGATGTTCAACAGACCGGTCTCGTCCTCGAGATTGAGGAAGTAGACCCCTTTGGCTGTTCCCGGACGCTGGCGGTGGGTGATCACCCCGGCCACCTTCACCCGCGATTGGTGACGTCTCACCTGGAGTACCTCCGCCGCGGTCTGACACCCTTCGAGACGATCACGGACAAAGCTCATCGGGTGCCGGGTCGACACCGACGTGGCCCAGAGGTCGGCACGGTGGGTCTCCTCCTCCCCCATGCCCGGGAGCGACGGCGCCTCCACCCCAGGGGACAGGGCGAGTCTCTCCGGATCGATCTCGGCGAGAGCCCCCGCCGCCCACATCCCCTCACGACGACCCAGCCCGACCGACTCGAGGGCACCGGACACGGCGAGGCTCTCCAACGCGTCGACGTCGAGACCGGTGCGTGAGGCGAAGTCCTCGGGAGAGATGAACTCGCCTCCGAGGACGCGGGCGGCCTCGATCCGGGTCACCTCCCGCTCCCCCAGGTTGCGCACATAGCGCAGACCCATCCTGACCCCGACTGCAGGTCTGATCGGGTCGTCGATGTGCCCCCTCCCCCTCCTCCACGTCTGACCCAGATACGCGACTTCGTCTTCGGGGCCGGCATCGATCGGCTCCACCGTGCAGTCGTGCCAGGAGACGTTGACGTCGGGCCCGAGCACGACCACCCCGTGGCGCTGGGCGTCCTGCACCAGAGAGTTGGGACTGTAGAAACCCATCGGCTGGGCGTTGAGGAGACCGGCCAGGTACTCCGCCGGGTAATGGAAGCGAAGCCAGGCCGACATGTAGACGATATAGGCGAAGCTCACCGAATGACTCTCGGGGAACCCGAAGCTGGCGAACCCCTGCAGCTTCTCCCAGATCTCGTCGGCGGCGGGACCGGTGATCCCGTTGCCTGCCATTCCCGCATAGACCTCGTCACGAAGACGCCCCATGGCCTCGTTGGAGCGTTTGTGGGTCATGGCCTGACGGAGCCGGTCGGCCTGCGACCCGTTGAACCCGGCGCAGATCCTGGCCATCTCCATGAGTTGTTCTTGGAAGATGGGGACGCCGAGGGTCTTCTCCAAGATCTCCTCGGTGGAGGGATGCGGGTAGCGAACCGGCTCCTCACCGTTGCGTCGACGCAGATAGGGGTGAACGGATTGTCCCTGGATGGGCCCGGGGCGGATCAACGCCACCTCCACCGCGAGGTCGTAGAAGGTCTTCGGCTTCATCTTGGGGAGCGTGGCCATCTGCGCCCTCGACTCGACCTGGAACAACCCGACGGTGTCTGCTCGGGTGAGCGACTCATAGATGGCGGGCTCTTGGGGGATGCGGGCGAGGTCTACCCCGATGCCGTGGGTGTCCTCGACGAGGTCGGTGGCGAGGTGGAGGGCGTTCAGCATCCCAAGACCCAACAGATCGAACTTGACGATGCCCACTGCCGCCGAGTCGTCCTTGTCCCACTGGATCACGGTCCGGCCTTCCATCCGCCCCCACTCCATGGGCACCACCTGCCAGAGGGGACGGTCGGCGATCACCATCCCTCCCGAGTGGATGCCGAGATGGCGGGGGAACCCGTCGAGACGCCAGCAGATGTCGTAGATCATCTCCGCGGTCATCCCCTCGGGCAGGGTGATGTCCATCTGACGCAGTTGGCCAGGGTCCCGGGTGTCGACGTACTTGGATAGCCCGTCGACCTGTGCCTGGGTGAAACCGAAGGTCTTGGCGACGTCCCGCAGTACCGACCGTGCCCGATAGGTGATGACGTTGGCCACCATCGCCGCCCTCTCCCGCCCGTAACGGCGATAGCAGTACTGGATCACCTCCTCGCGTCGGTCTGCCTCGAAGTCGACGTCGATGTCGGGAGGACGGCCCCGCTCCTCGGACAGGAAGCGCTCGAAGGGGAGATGGAGCCTGATCGGGTCGACCCGGGTGAGCCCGATGCAGTGGCAGACCGCCGAGTCGGCGCCCGAGCCCCTGATCTGACAGTAGATCCCCTGCTCGCGGGCGAAGTCGATGAGATCCTTTACCACCAGGAAATAGCCGGGAAAGCCCAACCTCTCGATGATCCCCAACTCGTGCTCGAGACGTCGTCTCGCCGCCGGGTCGATCCTGCCATCAGAACCGGGGTAGACCTCCCTCGCTCCTTCCCATGTGAGATGGCGGAGATAGTCCATCTCATCGCGGAAATGACCCGGCATCGGGAAGTCGGGAAGCCGGGGCGCCATCAGAGCGAGGTCGAAGGCGAGTCTCCTCCCCAGCTCGGCGCTGCGAGCGACCACACCGGGGTAACGGGAGAACCGCCACTCCATCTCCCGGGGGTGTTTCAGATAGCGCTCGTCGGTGGCGGGGCGGAACCCATCCGCCTCGACCAGACTGCGGCGACCCCCGATCGCGGCCAGAACCTCGGACAGATAGGCGTCGGAGCGGTCGTGGTAGTGGACCTGGTTGGTGGCCACCGTGGAAACGCCGAGCTTCTGGCTGACCTCCCACATCAGATCGTTGCGGGGATCGTCCTCGGGCATGCCGTGATGCCACATCTCCATGTGCACACGGGAGCCGAAGATCTCGCGAAGCCGCGATGTCTCCCGAATCACCGCTCCGAGACCCTCGGCGGTCGCCTTGGGCACCGCCCCGTGCCGACATCCAGTCAGGACGTGGACATCCCGGTTGGTGGCGGCCACGGCGAGGTCGTCCCAGGTGTAGACCGGATGATCCTTCTCCCCCCGCAACTGGGCCTTCGTCACCAGGTGAGAAAGGGTCCGATACCCGTCCGGCGACCCGGCGAGCAGGACGAGGTGATCAGATTCCGGGAGATTGGTCGGCTTGGTGCCATGGGAGCGCACCGAACGCCCCCGTCGCAACCTCCCCTGGCTCCCCTTGGTCCGGGCATAACGTCTCCGGTCCCATTCCTCGGCTGCCGACACCGGGTCGGCCACCCCCGTCGGATCGACCTCGAGGGCGATCTCCACCCCGTAGATGACGGGGAGACCGGTCGTCTTCGCCGCCTGCCAGAGTCGGGAAGTCCCGTAGAACCCGTCGTGGTCGGTGACCGCGAGCGCCTCGTAACCGAGGTCGAGAGCCCGTTGCACGAGGTCCTCCGGATGGGAGGCCCCGTCGAGAAACGAGAAGTTGGTGTGACAATGCAGTTCGGCGTATCGAGTCACCTCCAGACTATATCGAACATGTGTTCGATCCTTTCCTCAGGAACGTGCTACCTGAGGAAAGTGGCGCTCACCTGCCCGACGATGAGAAGTGCATCCAGTCTTTGAGCGTGTCCCAGTCGCCGCCCCAGCTCCAGCCGATCTCGGCGAAGGCCTCGACCACGATGTCGCCGGCCAAGATCATTCCCGGTCTCACGTTCTCCCGGTCGGTGTACGCCGACGCCAGCTCCGGGATGACCAGGTCGCCCCGCAGGTAGGGGTTGTGGAAGGGGTTCACGTCGATGGCGAGGCCGTAAGCGTGGTACGACCAGTTGGTGGAGCCCACCGCAGGCCGACACACGAACGAGGTGGTGTCGTTGAAATCACCGGTGGGGTGGTCGTCTATCTCCTCGATCCGGATGACCCGCATCTGCTCGATGGGAAATCCGGCGTCGAAGAGACCACGGAACACTCCCACGACGTCCTCTGCGAAAGCGGTGTTGACGATCATCTCACCGGTGTGCACCTTGGTGTCGAACCCGTGATGGGTCATGGTGAGGTAACGGAGCTCGTCGACCGTCACCGGGCATTCCTCCGTCCAGCTCGACCGGGCGAGGACGTCGTCGGGGATCGGCTCGATGGTGGCGACGAACTCGTCGGAATCCGGCGGATCGAGCAGGTCGATCGTCTCCAAGCGACGGTCGACCAGCTCGGGGGGTGTGGGCTGTACCTCCCCGTGCCCGTCGGGGCGAATCGGCAGCAGCCTCGTGCCCAGCCAACCGGGTCGGGCGAAGGGGTTGGTGGTGGTAGTAGTGGGGACGGATGTGGAGGTCGTCGGCGGAATGCTGGTCGTGGTGGAAACGACCACGCTGGTGGTGGTCGTGGTGGTGGGAGCGACCGTGGTCCCTGGTTCCTCGTCCAGCGACGTCGAACAACCCACGATCAGCAGCACCAGCAACAGCGACGACAGCCGCATGCCCCGACGTTAAGACCGGCTCGACGCTAGTTGCGTCCCGGGTCTGTCGGGTCCACACTCTCCCACCGTGACAACGATCAAGGGTGGCCGGGTGCTGACCGAGTCCGGACTCGTCGACGCTGACCTCTACATCGATGCCGGCGTGATGACCGAAGACACCTCGGACCGCCCGGAGGTGGTGGACGCTCACGGTCTCGTGGTCACGCCGGGGCTGATCGATGTCCAGATCAACGGTGGTTTCGGTCACGACTTCACCCAAGATCCCACCACGATCTGGGAGGTGGGAGCCCAGCTCCCCCAACTGGGTGTCACCGCGTTCGTCCCCACCATCGTCACCTCCCCCGGTGAGGTGACCGACCTGGCTCTCGACGTCGTCGCCAAACGCAGACCCGACGGCTACCGGGGCGCAGAAGTGCTCGGGCTGCACTTCGAGGGCCCGTGGATCTCGCCCGACATGCATGGGGCGCACAACCCCGCCCACATCGTCGGCCCGGACAACATCACGGCCGAGCGGTGGGCAGACTCGGGGCTCGTCCGGATCGTCACCCTCGCCCCGGAGAGGGAGGGGGCCAAGCCGGTGATCGAGACACTCCGGACCGCCGGCGTGGTGGTGTCGATCGGCCACACCGCCGCCGACTTCGCCACCGCGATGGACGCCCTCAGTTCGGGGGCGACGATGGTCACCCACTTGTTCAACCAGATGACTCCCCTCGGCCATCGGGAACCGGGTGTCGTCGGAGCAGGGCTGTTGGCGGCACGGCACTGCCTCCTCATCGTCGATGGCCTGCACATCGCCGACGGAGCCCTCGAGATCGCCTGGCAGGTCCTCGGTGAGCAGCGTGTGATCCTGGTCACCGACGCCATGGCGGCTCTGGGTCTCGGGCCGGGCACCTATCCGCTCGGTGACGGGCCGATCACCGTGGGCGATGACGGCCCCCGAACCAGCGACGGAAGACTCGCCGGGAGCGTGGTGACTCTCCCTCTGGCCATCCGCAACCTGACCCAGGCCACGTCGGCAGACTTGCCTGCCGCTCTGCGCTGCGCCACCTCGAACCCTGCAGAAGCCCTGGGTCTCGTCGACCATGGCGACTTCCGGCACGGAAGCCGTGCCGACCTCACGCTGCTCGACGACGATCTCGAAGTCGTCGCCACCTACGTCGCCGGGGAGCGGGTCCACGGATGACGGCTACATTCGCAGACATGGAAGACGTCTCCCTCCCGGTGCCCGGCGGGCTGGTGAACGTCTGGCACAGGGCGGCCACCGCCGGTTCCGGCACCGTCGCGCTGGTTCACGGGCTGTCCGGGAACTCACGGTGGTGGGCCAAAGTCATCGACCATCTGCGCCGCGACTTCGGCGTGGTGGCGCTGGACATCCGGGGCCGCGCCGGCAGTGCGGATGCGCCCCCGCCGTACGATCTCACCACTATCTCCGACGACATCGCCCGGGCCCTCGACCACTTCGATATCGAGCGCGCCACCGTGGCGGGCTACTCGATGGGTGGCTGGGTGGCGGCGCTTTTCGGGATCTCACATCGCGAGCGGGCGGAGCGGATCGTGCTCGTGGATGGCGGCTTCCCCCTCCCCCGCGCCCCCGGGGCAGACCTCGAGGAGACCATCGAAACGATCGTGGGCCCGTCACTGCGACGTCTGGAGTCGGCGTTCGACGATGAGGAGTCGTACTTCGAGTTGTGGAAGTCGCACCCGGCCTTCGAAAGACATTGGGATGACTCGATGAAGCCGGCTCTCGGCTATGAGCTGGAACGACGAGGGGACGGTGTCGAGGTCAGGGCAAACGCAGAGGCGATCCGGGTCGGAGCCACAGAGATCATCGCCGGTGCAGAGGCCAACGAGGCGGGGGCCCTCCTCGAAGTTCCGAGCCACTTGATCGTCGTCGAGCGGGGCACCATGGATCAGCCGGGAGGGATGATCCCGCTCGAGACCGCGGAGACGGCCGCGGCGGCCAACCCCCACCTCAGCATGGAGTATCTACCCGACGTCAATCACTACACACTCCTCCTCGGCAAGGGGGCTGCGTCTGTGGCCTCCGCGATCGAGGGCAAGCTCGTTGGGAGGTAAGCCGATGTCATCGATCACCAAGACGATCAGGTTGTCAGGGGAGGCCGAAGGCTCCATCGAGGACGCGGTCCGCACCGTGCTCGCCCGCGCCGCGAGCACGATCTCGGACATACACCACTTCGAGATCGTCGACGTGGGTGGTGAGGTCGATTCCTCGGGAGCACCAACGGTGTTCATCGTGACTCTCGACATCACCTTTGGCATAAAGGACGTCCTCGAACACACCTGAGACGTCCCGGCACTATCAGATCAGGTCAGCGGGAGCGCTCCCTGGCGACGTTGACCTTGATCTGACGGCCACCGAAGTCGGACCCGTCGAGTGCCTCGATCGCATTCTGGGCCTCCTCATCGGAGTCCATCTCGACGAAACCGAAGCCGCGGGAGCGCCCGGTGTCACGGTCGGTGATCACCTGAGCCCGGGACACCGTGCCGAAACGGGTGAACAGTTCCTCGAGCTCGGGTGAGCCCGCCGTAAAGGGGAGATTCCCCACAAAGAGATTGGTTGACATTCACGCTCCTTCGTGAGCTTCCCGTCAGTTCTTCGCACCAAGCGTTCCGCAACCGGGGGAAGCCCTCCGGCCGCCTCATGCGGTCTCCGACGGGACGGAGCGCACAGCCAGGCGGGGCACCATCAGCTGGCGCCCGGATGGGGATATTAATCAAAGACAACCGCTTCCTCTTCACGATATCCAGACAATTCGTCGCGGTGACTGCTCGGAGGGGTAGGGTGATCGGGCGTCCAAACATCAGTTAGGAGGAGCAATGAGCGATGTATTGGGAACCCTGATCGGGGGTCTCATAGCCGGGATCATCATCGGGCCGCTGGCCAGACTGGTCTTGCCCGGGAAACAGGACATCTCACTGATCATGACCATCGTCCTCGGTGCCGTTGGCGCCATCGTCGGTGGATTCGTGTACGACGCGATAGGTGGGACGGACACGCCCGGGATCGACTGGATCAGGCTGCTCATCCAGGTAGCCGTAGCCGCAGTCGTGGTGCTCATCTACGGGAGCACCCGCAGGTCCTCGGCCACCTGAAGGCACTCGATAGTCGCGCTGACGGCCCCGAATCGGGGCCGTCAGCCGCGTTTAGGATCGCGGGCTGATGAGCGAAACCATGCACCGGGGGCTGCGTCTCGCCCTCGCCTCGCTCCTCTTGGTGGCCTTACTGGCTCAACTCGCCATCGGGATGAGCCGATCCTCGCTCACGGTGGCCAACTTCCTCAGCTTCTTCACCGTCCTGAGCAATGGGGCCGCCGTGGTCATGCTCACCCTCCACGCCGCCAAACCCGATCGCGGTTCCTCACCCACGTTCGCCATCTACCGCGGCGCGGTCACGCTCTACATGACCGTCACCGGGCTGATCCATGTCGTCCTGACGGCTCCGGTCGCCACCGAGGTCGGCATCTCCGAGCCGTGGATCGACTGGTCGATCCACGTGGTGGGGCCGATCGCCGTCTTTGTGGACTGGATCCTGTACCCACCGCCAACAAGAATGCCGCGACATGCCATCCTCATCTGGCTCGTCTTCCCGGCCGCCTATCTCGGATACTCCCTGATACGGGGGGCCGTCCTCGGGTGGTACCCGTATCCGATCCTCGACCCCTCCGATGCCGGATACACCTTGGTGGCCATCTGGTCGGTGGTAGGGCTGCTCGTGACCGTCGTCCTGGGCTTCGCCTACCTCTGGTGGTCGAACCGGCGCCAGCCAGCCGCGGGCCCGGCATGAGCGGTCTCTCGCCGCAAAGCCTCGGCAACGGGATCCACCTCATCCCCGTCCCCCTCCCGTTCGAGTCCCCACCTTGGGTGAACACATACGTGATCGAAGACGGTGACGGGCTCCTGCTCATAGATTGTGGAACCGACTGGGAGCCGGGGCGGGCCGCGTTGAGCGAGGGCTTCGTCTCGCTGGGTCTGGACGAGAAAGGGGTTCACACCCTGCTGGTGTCCCATCTCCACCCGGATCACGTGGGCATGTCGGCCCGCCTGGTCCGCGAGCTCGGATGCCGGTTCGTCATGCACGAGCGAGCAGGCGAGCTCGTCGAGCGTTACAACGACACGCCAGGGTATGTGAGGCGGCTCACGACCATCGCCAAGACACATGGCGTGCCCAATCAGGTCCTCGCCGCCACGCCCCCCATCGAGCGAGCCGACTTCATGCCGATCATCGATCCTCCCGATCACCTGGTCGGCGACGGGGACGAGATCTCCCTCGCCGGCGGGCGCAGCCTCACCGTGGTGCACACCCCGGGCCATGAGCCTGCTCATATCTGTCTCCGTGACAGTCTGACCGGGATCTTCTTCTCGGGGGACCACGTCCTCCCGCGGATCTCACCGGTGATCATGTACGACCTCGACATCGGTGACCCACTCGGTGACTATCTCGGCTCCCTGCAACGTCTGATCGGCCTCGGCATCGGGCTCACCTATCCCGCTCACGGAACGATCATCGACCATGGCGAGGAACGGGCCCGCCAGATCCTCCTCCACCACGACCGACGTCTGCGCGACATGGCCGACCTCGTCAAACAAGGCGACACCACTGCGTGGAGGGTCATGTCACAGTCCTTTCGACCCAACCTCGACCCGGTGAGTGCCCGGCTGGCGTTTCTCGAGACGGTTTCTCACCTCGAGCATCTCCGCATGAAGGGGCGGATCGACTCCGGGGACCACGACGGCGTGACCCACTACCACACCTGACATCACGAGCCGAGAGGTTGGCATGAAGCTCAAGGTCGGCGAATATGGGGTCGATAGCGGTCAGACCGCTCGCTTCTGGGAAGGAATCAGATGCTGTTTGGATACCTCGACGCCGGATCGGGAAGCCTCATCTTGCAGGCGATCCTGGGTGGCGCGGCCGGAATACTCGTGGCCTTCAAGGCCTGGAAGGCTCGGATGATGGGCAAACGGGCCATCGCCGGCGCCGATTCCGAGTCGAACGTCGACGATTCAGCCATCCCGACCGAATCCTGACCCCGGTCGTGCACCGGGCCGATCCGGGATCTTTCCGCGATCCCGCATCGCACATCGTCTTCGACGGGGACCGGGTTCTCCGTCTCCTCGACGAACGCGGTTTGGCAGCGTGGACCGCACTCTCGGGGACCGACTTCTTCTCCCGAGGCGTGGCCGACGGGCGGCTGATCGACACCAGACAGGTCGATCACGGCGGGGATGCCGCCGCTGCCCTGGAGCATCCCCGGATCCCGTTCGTCTCCTATCCCTACGAGTGGACCTTCAGCATGCTGAAGGACGCCGCCCTGCTCCAACTCGATCTGCTCGCCGAAGCATTGGCCGAGGGGATCACCATCAAGGACGCCACTCCATTCAACATCCAATTCATCGAGGGGAGGCCGGTCTTCATCGACATCGGCTCCTTCGAGACCTACACCGCCGGCGAGCCGTGGATCGGCTACCGCCAGTTCACCCGACAGTTCCTCTTCCCCCTCATGCTCAGGTCCCACGTCGGCGTGCCGTTCCAACCCTGGTTGCGGGGTAACCCCGAAGGGCCCACCGCCGGCGAGATGCGCCAACTCCTCGGGCCGTGGCAACGGCTCAAGCCTTCGGCCATGTTGCACGTATCGCTTCAAGCCCGCATGGAGGAGCGGATGTCGGGCAGGGCCGTGCGCAACGAGCTGCGAACGGCCGGATTCAACGCCGATCTCATACTCGCCAACATCCGCAAGCTGCGGCGACTCGTGGCCGACCTCGACTGGGACGGAAGCCGGGCGGGATGGATCGAATACGAGTCCTGCGAGCATGTGGGCAGGGATCGAGAGACGAAGAGCGAGTTCCTCGAGCAGGCTCTGGGAGAGTTTCGGCCCGCCCGTGTCGTCGACTTCGGGGCCAACGACGGGCACTTCTCCGAGATCGCGGTGGCGTCCGGGGCGACCACGGTTGCCGTCGACGGCGACGAGCCGGTTCTCGACGCTCTCTACCGGAGAGGAACCGAAGCGTCGCTGGTGCTCAGTGACCTGACCAACCCCTCGCCTTCCCAGGGTTGGGCGGAAGTGGAGAGACCGGGGCTCTCCGAGCGCGTGCGGCCGGACCTCGTGATCGCCTACGGGCTCATCCACCATCTGATCTACACGGCCAGCATTCCGCCGACGGCGGTGACGGGATGGCTCGCCTCTTTCCGATGTCCGGTGGTGGTGGAGTTCGTCTCACCCACCGACGAGATGGTGACCAAGCTCACCGCGAACAAGATGGACCAAGAGCTGCACACCGGCCGCACCCAGGGCGATTTCGAGACCATCCTCTCCGACCACTTCGAGATTCAGGCGACCCGGATCCTCGGTGAGGGCAGCCGCACCCTCTACAGCCTCAGACCTGCGCTCAACGGGTGAACGAGACGGGGTCGGCCACGGCCTCGTCACCGAACTCTGCCACCACGATCAGCCGATCGATTTCCTCGGGGACGTCCTCGGCGGCTATCTCGAAGTTGAAGCCGGACCGCAGTAGGTCCTCGCTGTCGAACCACCGCACCACGTTGCTGTTGTCGACGTTGGGAGGGCCCGACACGAGCAGGCGATCCCCTGCGAAGACGTAGAACATGTCAGGTGTCAGCTTCTGGCTGACGTCGGCGGCCCAGCCGACCACGTCCCAGCCAGTGTCGGTTGGCTCGATCGAGTCGACCTGGACCCGACGGCTCCCCTCTGTCCCGAGCCGGATGACGTGGCCGTCATCGGCGACGAGCTCCAGTGTGAGATCGTCACTGGCCCCCGCCACCCAACCGCCGTCGTCGCCGGAGAGAAGAAGACTCACGTCGTTGGCACCGTCCCTGATCAGCTGCTCGGCCACCAGGCCCGCCACGGCCCCGCTGGTGGGCCCGTCCCGCGTCAGATGGGCCACACCGGCGACGACGTCGTTGGCGACGATCAGCACCTCGTTGGACGCCGGGAGACGGTCCGCCTCCACCCGACCCGTCACCAGGGTCTGCACCATCCCCGACGACCGGTCGACCTGGTCCAGTTGCGAGCCCAGATCCAGCGACCAGCGGAAACCCTCGTCGGTGGTGATTTCGATGTCTGTCGTCGGGTCGCCGACGAGGGTGCCGTTGCTACCAACCGAAGCGACGCCCAGCCAGGACCCCTGGTCGGGCACCCAGGTGTGGTTGCGCTCGACCTGTGAGAAAAGGGCTTCGAGATCGATACTGGCGCCGTCGCCGTTGCAACACCAGTGGATCGGTTGGTGGGGTCGAATGGTGCGCAACTCGAGCAGGGAGGAGCCGTCGAACTCCCAGTCCGTGTCGATTTCCAGCGCATCGACGACAGTGGGCAGCAGATCGCTGCCGAAGACGGGGAGGTCCACCGTCTCCCCGGTGCTCTGTCCCGGGTACTTGACGAAGAACGGGACCCGATAGAGGTCGTCACGGTTGTCCTCGTACGGCCAGCGACGATGCTCACCAGGGACGAAGGAGGCGCCATGGTCGGCGATGACGACGACCATGGTGTCCTCCCAGGTGCCGGTCTCGTCGAGATGGTCCAACAAACGCCCCAGCATGAGGTCGAGGAACCCGATCTGGTAGAGATGGCGCTGGAAGCCGAGCAGGGCCGGGGCGGGGTCGCTGCCCCAACGCCCGTCACCCTCCACCCCCGCGACCTCGGTGTACTCCTCGGGGCGTTCGTAGTGGGTTCCCGACGGGTTGGTCTCCCAGGGAACGTGTGGGACGCGTAGATGGGCGTAGCTGAGGGTGGGCCCACGGTCGCCGTCGATGCCGTTGATGAGCCGCTGCACCCAGTCGATCCACTCCTGGCGCTCGTCTCCGGGCGGAACCGGGAGCCCTTCTACCGCCACGTCCCCCCCGGAGGGGGCGTCCTCCTGGCCCACGAACCCCTTCCAGGCATTGTCGATGCTGGGTAACCGTTCCCGCACGCTCGCGGGCAGGGTGAGGTGGCCATACACGACGCCCACGTCCTTGAGGAGGTTGCTGAACCGGGCTGGGGCCCGGCCCGCATAGTCGGGACATGTCTCCTCCGGGCACATCTCGGCCACCCATTCGATCACATGCATCTCGTAGACGTCGCCGAGCAAGGTGAAGAGGTTCTTCGGATGGTCCACATGAGAGGGGCTCAGCCCTTCCCCGCTGCGGACCCCGGTCAGAATGGCCGGGACACTCTGGGTGGTCGCGATCGAATCCGAGAGAGCATTTCGATACCAGGTGCCCGCGGAGGCGAGCCGGGCAAAGTTGGGGAAGAGGGTCTCGTTGATCGTCCCGTCGGTGTCCATGATCGAGGCCAGGGGCATCTCGTCGAGTTGGAGCATCACGACATGGGCGGGTTTCCCCACCGCGACGCCTCCGGCGTCGACTTCCGGCTCCTCCCAGATGAGACGGGCCGTGGCCGATGTGCCGAGGAACATGAAGGCGAGGACGGGGACTGCAAGTGCACCGATGACGAACAAGACATCGAGACTCATCACTGCCCAGATGACGAAGCCGGCGACACCGAGCGCCAGGAATAGTGCGCCCATCGTGTTGTCCTCGATGACCTGTCGGCTGACGACGAATCCGGAGGCGACGGCGCCCAGCACCACCAGGAACCAGTAGGCGACGTCGGGGGTCTTGCCACCGACCGCCGCTGCCGCAGCCAGGACGGCGAAGGAGATGGCCGGGATGAGGAGGGCCACGGCGAAACCGAAGGTGAAGATCTCCAGAGCGCTGGTCCGATTGGCGACGAATACCTCGGGGTTCTGGCCATAGATGTCGAGGAGCGGGCCGACGAATGCAACCGCGGTCAGACCGGTGATTACCGCCAGCCGTCTCCACATCGAGTTTTCTTCCAATGCTCCCAAGGTCGAAAAAGCTACCTGCGATCGCCACCAATGGGACAATTCGCGCTTCCTGCTTAACTCAATGGGAGGCGCAGGGAACCAGATCAGGCACCCAAGCGTCTTACACCGAGGAGATGCCGATTTGACCGAGAACCGATCAGGTTTCCTCAGGCGTATCCGCGTCCGGATGCGTCTCGCCTGGCTCTCGGCTACCGCGCAACGATACGCCCCATTCGTCGGCTTCCTCATCGTCATCATCCTCGCCGTCGACTGGTTGACCGGTTTCGACCGCGGGTTGATGGTCACAGGCGTCGTCCTCGGGGGATACGCCGTTCTCCTCGCCGCCGGCGCCGTCGCCCTGCGGATCTCCGCCTGGGACGCGTCGCGGGCCGCCGAACGCGGTCTCGACGCACGCGATGCCCTGACCACAGCCCTCGAGTTCACCGACCCCGAAGACGGTGTCCATCGTCTCATCCAGGAGAGGGCCGACCTCCTCGCCGCCAGATCACGGGCATCGGAAGCCATCCCGATCCGCGCCGACGGCACCAGACTGCGTCAGCTCGGGTTGGCTGCGGCCCTCGCCCTCTTCATCGGTCTGCTCCCCCCGCTCGGATCGACACCGGCCTTGTCTTCGGACCTGCGGACCGCACTCGAGGAGGAAGCGCAACAACTGGAGCGAATCGCACAGACGCTCGAAGAGGCGGATGTGGACACCTCCGAGGACATCCTCGACGAGCTGGAGCGTCTCGCCGACGAGCTGCGCTCGGCGGAGACGCTGGAGCGGGCCCTGCAGGCACTGGAGGAGTCGGAGACGCGGCTGGGCGAACAGGTCGACGCCGACTTCCTGGCGCAGAAGACCGCGGTGCAGGGTCTCGCCCGCGATCTGGCGCTCAGACCTCTCGTTGACGGAGCGCCGGTCGACGCCACGTCTCAGCTCGAGGCGCTGGCCGACAGTCTCGGGTCCCTCTCCGACCCGGAGCTCGCCGCACTCGAGGATCGGCTCTCCGATATGGCCGAATCCCAGTCCGCTGGAAACGCCGAGCTGTCGAGCCGGTTGGCCGAGGCGGCCCGCGCCCTGGGAGACGGCGACCTGGACGAGGCCGCCCGAGCCCTTCAGGAGG
>Ga0214469_1000093_pt1 | contig 25060 bp, 22 predicted proteins | sample RVTome_10_FD_187340 | JGI IMG/M metagenome (GOLD analysis project Ga0214469, IMG submission 187340) | Soil microbial communities from uranium-contaminated site in the Upper Colorado River Basin, Wyoming, United States - RVT153D57 HiSeq ... | reverse complement strand
GCGTCAGGTCGAACTCTGCCTGCAGCGCGGTCAGGATCTCGTCGGCTGTGATCATGCGGTCGCGGTTCCAGGCATGCTGGGCATCCAGCGGCATCTGCTCGATGAACCGCAGCTGGTAGCCCTCGCCGATCGCCCACCGAAGCAGGGCGGGCGCCTCGCCGTCGTTGATGCCCCGCAGCAGGACGGCGTTGATCTTGACCGGATGCAATCCGGCGGCCGCGGCGGCCGCCAACCCGGCAAGCACGTCCGGCAGTCGGCGGCGCCGGGTGATCGCCTCGAACCGGTCCGGGTTGAGAGTGTCGAGTGAAACGTTCACCCGATCCAGGCCGACGGCCGCGAGCGCGTCGACGACGCGCACCAGCCCGATGCCGTTCGTGGTCAGCGAGAGCCTCGGGCGCGGGTTCAGCGTGGCGCACGCAGCCACGATCTCGACCAACTCCGGCCGAACCAGTGGCTCGCCACCGGTGAACCGCACGTCGCGCACGCCAAGGCGTTCGACGGCAACCCGCACCAGCCGGACGATCTCGTCGGCGGTCAGGACGTCGGGCTTGGGGAGCCAGTCCAGTCCTTCAGCCGGCATGCAGTACTGGCAACGTAGGTTGCACCTGTCGGTCAGCGATACACGAAGGTCGGTTGCCGTCCGCCCGTACCGGTCGATGAGCATGTACTCCACCCTAGGCGCTCTCGCCCATATCGTCGGACTACCGTCTTGAGTGTGCTGCGCTTCCTGACGTCCCGCCAATGGGTCGTGAGAATAATCGGCGGCCTGGTGCTGGCGACGGCGTTCGTGCTGCTCGGGCTGTGGCAGCTGGACCGGAACGAGCAGCGGCAGGAACGAAATGCCGCGATCCAGGCGGGCCTGAACCGGCCCCCGGCACCCATGGGGGACGTGTTGTCCGTCGGCGAGCCGGTCGCAGCCGGCGAGCAGTGGCGGACCGTGCACGCATCGGGCCGATACGACGGCGGCGGCCAATTGGCGTTGCGCCTGCGCCCGCAGGGCGGCCAGGCCGGCATTCACGTTCTCACCCCGCTCGTGACCGGCTCCGGGGCGGTCGTGCTGGTCGATCGCGGATTCCTCGCGGCGTCCGGTGCAGACGTGCCCGAACTTCCGGCTCCCCCGTCGGGTGAGGTCGAGGTGGTCGGCCGGGTGCGATCGGGCGAGGACGGCGGCGAGCGCACCGGCGACCCGTCGACCGGCATGATCCGGTACGTCGACCTGGACGTGCTCGCTCCGGTCATGACCGGGCCGCTGTACGGCGGTTGGCTGGAGCTTGTTGAGCAAGATCCGCCGCCGGACGATTCGCTCGCACTCGTCCCGCCACCCGAGCTCGAGTCGGGGCCGCACTTGTCGTACGCCATCCAGTGGTTCGCGTTCGCGGTGATCGGCATTGGCGGGTTCATCCTGCTGATCCGGGCCGAGGCCAAGGCCCGCCGCCAAGACGCCGCGCCGCCCGCGGACGATGGCCCGGTCGGCGCAACGGCGGCCGGCCGCCGCGGCTAGCGGGCCGGTCGATCACGTTCAGCATGCTTATGGGTGCCGTACCAGGCTCGCCGGCACTCCACCAGGCGCGTGCGCCTGGTACGGGAGGGCTACGCCTGCTGAACGTGATCGAACGGGGCCTGGGTGGCGAACTGGGTTGTGTAGAGCTCGGAGTACAGCCCACCGGCTGCGAGTAGCTCGCTGTGCGTGCCGCTCTCCACGATGCGCCCGCCGTCCACGACGAGGATCCGGTCGGCGTGCCGGATCGTCGACAACCGGTGGGCGATCACAAGGGACGTGCGTCCTGCCAGGGCGGTGTCGAGGGCCTTCTGAACAGCCAGTTCGGACTCGGAGTCCAGGTGTGCGGTGGCCTCGTCCAGGACTACGATCCGCGGCGCCTTCAGCAGCACCCGCGCGATGGCCAGCCGCTGCTTCTCGCCTCCTGAGAGCCGGTAGCCGCGGTCGCCCACCACGGTGTCGAACCCTTCTGGCAGTGACGAGACGAGCTCCCAGATCCGTGCGGCGCGAAGCGCGCGCTCGAGGTCTTCGTCGTTCGTCCCCGGCCTTGCGTAGATGAGGTTCGCCCGGATCGTGTCGTGGAACAAGTGAGCATCCTGGGTGACGACGCCGATGGCGTCGTGCAGTGACTCGAGCGTGACACTACGCACGTCCTCGCCGCCGATCCGCACCACTCCCCCGGTCGGGTCGTAGAGCCGCGACACCAGATGGGTGATCGTCGACTTGCCGGCTCCGGAGGGCCCGACCAGCGCGACCAACTCGCCCGGTTCGACGCGGAACGAGACGTCTCGCAGGATCTCTTCGCTGGCGCTCGCTTCGAAGGGCCTCGCGGTGGACTCCAGCGAGGCGAGTGACACCTCTTCCGGGCCCGGGTAACGGAACGACACGTGGTCGAATTCGATGGACGAGGCGTGATGGGGCAGCGGACGAGCCCCAGGAGCGTCGCGCACCATCGGCTCCAGATCCAGCACCTCGAACACACGCTCGAAGCTGACCAGCGCCGTCATTACATCGACCTGGACGTTCGACAGTGCCGTCATCGGCCCGTACAGCCGGGTCAGCAGCGCGGCGAGGGCGACGAGAGTCCCGACCTGGAGCGCTCCGTCGATGGCGAGCCAGCCGCCCATGCCGTACACGAGCGCGGTCGCCAGCGATGCCAGCAGGGTCAGCCCGGTGAAGAAGTAGCGGGCGTACAGCGCTTGCACCACGCCGATGTCGCGAACCCGGCCGGCGGCGTCGCTGAACAGTTCGTTCTCGTTCCGGTAGCGGCCGAAGATCTTCACCAGCAGCGCCCCGGCCACGTTGAACCGCTCCGTCATGGTCTGGCCCATCTCCGCGTCGAGTTGCATGGACTCGCGGGAGATCTGGGCCAGCTTGCGGCCTACGATTCGGGCCGGGACGATGAACAGCGGCATCAGCGCCAGCAGCAGGACTGTGATCTGCCACGACAGCACCAACATGGCCGCAAGCGCGAGAGCGAGCGTCACCGCGTTGCTGACGACCTGCGACAGAGTGCTGGTGATGGCTCGCTGGGCGCCGATGACGTCGCTGTTGAGACGGGTGACGAGGGATCCGGTCTGAGTGCGGGTGAAGAACGCGATCGGCTGGCGCTGGACGTGGTCGAAGACCTCCGTCCGCAGGTCGTAGATCAGGCCTTCGCCGACCCGCGCCGACGCCCACCGTCCGACGAGACCGAGGATCGCGTCCAGCACCGCGAGCGCGGCGACGGCCACGGCGCCCCACACCACGAGGTCTCGACGCCCGGGCGTGACACCGCTGTCGATGACGAACTTGAGCAGCAGTGGAACCGCCGCCGCACTGGCGGCGCCGGCCACAGTGGTAGCCAGGAACACCGCGATCTGCCGCTTGTAGGGCCGGGCGTAGCGCATGATGCGCCGGGCCGTGCCCTTCGCGAGCGGTTTGCGCGGGAGGTCGCGGTCGCGCGAGTACGACCGGACCATTACCCAGGCCGACATCGGCCCGCCCATCGACACCGCTGCTCACCTCCTCGCCTAACTCCGATCACCGACCCATTCCCATGATCAACGCGAGGCAGGGTCCGATGATGTGCTGACCGGCCGAACGCGTAACGGACGAGGAAACTTCCCCAGTGCGCCGTGGGTGAACACGGCTAACCGCGACCTGCAAGCTCCCGGATCCGCCGAACCTGTGCTTCTCGCTCGGCGGCCAACTGCCGTTCCGCTGTGCTGGACAAGGCACCACGGAGCAACCTCTTGGTCTCCCGCAGTGCCCCGGGAGGGGCGGCAAGCAGTGCCGCCACCAGGTCGTCAACGGCCGCACGAAGCTCGTGGACAGGCACAGCTGTCAGAGCCAGCCCGAGGCCGACCGCCTCCTGGGCACCGACCCAGCGCCCGGTTGCGCAGATTTCGAGGGCGCGCTGGTACCCGACGGCCGCGACCAGTGGCGCGGTACCGCCTAGGTCGGGTACCAGCCCGAGCGAGGTTTCCCGCATCGCGAAGCGGGCGTCGTCGGCGCACACGACAAGGTCGCATGCAAGCGCCAGTTGGAAGCCGGCACCCACGGCGTGACCCTGCACCGCGGCCACAGTGACCGCGGGCGACTCGCGCCACCAGGTGAAAGCCGCCTGGAACTCCGCGATCATCGCCTCGGCGTCGCCGGTATCCAGCGTCGCCAGCTCGCGCACAGTGCGCTCGCCGGGAATGCCGGTGCCGTCCAGCATCCGCCGGTCGATGCCGGCGGAGAACGACGGACCTTTCGCATCGAGGACGACGATCCGCACGTCCTCGGGCAATGTGCGTCCGATGGTCGCGAGATCTCGCCAGGTCGCAGGCGTCTGAGCGTTGCGTGACTCCGGCCGGGAGAGCGTGATCCTCGCGACCGGCGGGTCGACCGAGAGCTCGAGTCCACCCAAACTCGAGCCCCCAGCCGATATCCCGTCGTTCAGGACTTCTTCTTGCCCCTGGTCGCGCCGCCGCGGCCCCGTAGATTCACACCGGACTCCGACAGGAGCCGGTGAACGAACCCGTAGGACCGCCCGGTCTCACCAGCAAGATCACGAATGCTCTTGCCGCCTTCGTACTTCTTCTTCAGATCGGACGCCAGCTTGTCTCGCTGTCCGCCGCTGATCCGCGCGCCTTTCGCTAGCTTCTCGGCCACGCGTCCTCCCCTTGGTTGATGTGCGTGGTGCTGCGGACCATGATCCGCCGCATTACCGGCTTACGCCACCAGAATGCAAGATCCGGTCCACCATGTGCACGATCATGCCAGAGCGACCAACTCGGCGTAGTCGGAGTTCCATAGATCCTCCACACCATCCGGAAGCAGCAGCACCCGCTCGGGCCCGAGCGCTTCTACCGCCCCTTCGTCGTGCGTCACCAGCACAATCGCACCCGTGAAAGATCTTAACGCGGATAGGATCTCTTCACGTGAAGCTGGGTCAAGGTTGTTCGTCGGTTCGTCGAGCAGCAGGACATTGGCCTTCGATACGACGAGGATCGCCAGGGCCAGCCGGGTCTTCTCGCCGCCGGACAGTACACGCGCGGGTTTGTCCACGGCATCGCCGGAGAACAGGAACGACCCGAGCACCCGCCTGGCCTCGAGCTCGGGCAGGTCGGGAGCGGCCGACCTGAGGTTCTCCAGCACCGTGCGGTCGGGGTCGAGGGTCTCGTGCTCCTGTGCGTAGTACCCCATCCGCAATCCGTGGCCGGCCTCGACGACGCCGGTGTCCGGCGGCTCGATGCCACTTAGCAGGCGCAACAATGTGGTCTTGCCGGCGCCATTGAGTCCGAGTACCACCACTCGGCTGCCGCGGTCGATCGCCAGATCCACGTCTGTGAACACCTCGAGCGAGCCGTACGACTTGGACAGTGCCGACGCCGAGAGCGGCGTCCGGCCACACGGAGCGGGATCCGGGAAGCGCAGCTTGGCCACCTTGTCCGCCCGACGCTCGTCCTCCAGCCCGGCCAGGAGTCGGTCGGCCCGGCGGTCCATGTTCTGCGCCGCAGTCGCCTTTGTCGCCTTGTAGCGCATCCGGTCAGCCTGGGCTTTGAGGGCGGCCGCCTTCTTCTCGGCGTTGGCGCGCTCGCGGCGGCGCCGGCGTTCGTCGGTCTCGCGCTGTTCAAGATAGGCCTTCCAGCCGAGCTGGTAGACGTCCAGTTCGCACCGGTTGGCGTCGAGGTGGAAGACCCGGTTGACGGTGTGATCCAGCAGGGCCACGTCGTGGCTGATGACGACCACGCCACCGGAGTACGAGCGCAGGAACTCGCGAAGCCACACGATCGAGTCGGCGTCCAGATGGTTCGTCGGCTCGTCGAGCAACAGGGTCTCGGCGCCGGAGAACAGGATCCGGGCCAGCTCGATCCGCCTGCGTTGGCCACCGGACAGCGTGCCGAGCGGCTGTCCGAGTGCCCGCTCGTCAAGGCCGAGATTGGCGGCGATCGTGGCCGCTTCGCTCTCGGCCGCGTAACCACCGTGGGTGAGGAACTCGGTCTCCAAGCGGGCGTAGCGGCGCATTCCCCGCTCGTGAGTGTCCGGGTCCGGTGAGGTGATCTCCTTCTCCGCGCGGCGCATGCCGGCGACGATGACGTCCAGCCCGCGCGCGCCGAGAATGCGATCTCGGGCGGCAGTGCCCGGATCGGCGGTGCGGGGATCCTGTGGCAGGTAACCGACTCCGGCGGACCGGGTGACGGTTCCGGAGGCCGGCTGTAATTCACCGGCGAGAATCCGGGTAAGAGTGGTCTTGCCGGCGCCGTTGCGGCCCACCAGGCCGACTTTGTCGCCGGCGGCAATGCGAAAGCTGGCCTCGTTGAGCAGTAGCTGAGCGCCGGCGCGCACTTGGACCTTAGTGGCGGTGATCATGTCGGGCACGTTCTCCGTGGCTGGAAATGGGCAGACTGCGGCTGTGAATCGTCGCGCACGATCAGCTCGCCACGGGCATCATGGAAGCCATTGTACGGAATCGGAGAGGGGCCGGCGATGAGGTTCAACCGCAGAGGGCGTCTGGACCCGTCGCAAGTCTCCGACCGGCGCGGCCGGGGCGGCACCATCGCAGCCGGTGGCGGTATCGGCGTGGTCCTGCTGGCGGTACTCGCATTGTGCACCGGCGCCGATCCGTCGAGCCTGTTCGCCACCGACGCCCCGCTCGACGTGCCCGAAGGCGACGTCGGCACCCTCGAGGAGGAGTGCCAGGTCGTCGCCGACATCGACGACAACCCCGACTGCCGGTTCGTGTTGTACGTCAACTCGATCCAGGACTACTGGGACGCCGAGTTCGCCCGGCGCGGTGCGCGTTACCAATCGGCCGAGACGACGTTCTTCAGCGGCGGGGTACGCACGGCCTGCGGGGCGGCATCGTCGCAGGTCGGCCCGTTCTACTGCCCTGGAGACCAAGGTGTGTATCTGGACCTCGGGTTCTTCTCCGAGATGCGGAACCGGTTCGGGGTGGACGCAGGCGCCTTCGGCGAGGCCTACGTCCTGGCGCATGAGTACGGCCATCACATCCAGAACCTGACCGGCCAGATGCAGCAGGTCAGGCCCGGTAGCGGGCCGACGTCCGACGCGGTCCGGCTCGAGCTGCAGGCCGACTGCTATGCAGGTGTCTGGGCATACCACGCTACGACGACCCCGGCCGACGACGGCCAGCCGCTGATCGTCGAGCTGACCGACGAGGACATCCGCCAGGGCCTTACCGCCGCCGCGGCGGTCGGCGATGACTACATCCAAGAGCGCTTCCAAGGCACTGTGACGCCAGAATCGTGGACACACGGGTCCAGTGAGCAGCGGCAGCAGTGGTTCATCACCGGACTGGAGACTGGGCAGCTCGAGGCGTGCGACACGTTCTCTGCCACCGAGCTGTAGCGGTGCGGACAACTGTCACAGCCAGACCTTGTCGTGGTCCGCAGTGAGCAGCGCGGCCGCTCGCCCTACGGTAAGCGCCATGGCTCGAATCACAATGACGCGGCTCACCGTTGTAGATCTGGCCCGGATCGCGGTGTTCGCCGCGCTCATCGCGGCACTCGCCCAGGCATCGGTCCACCTGTTCGGCAATGCGGTCCCGGTCACCGGGCAGACGCTCGGCATCATGCTCGCCGGCCTGGTCCTCGGCGCGGTGCGAGGCGGCCTGGCCGCGCTGGTGTACGTCGTCCTGGGCGCGATCGGCCTGCCGATCTTCGCTGGTGGAACTGGCGGAATGGGCGTGATCTCGGGGCCCACCGGTGGGTTCATCTTGGCGTTCCCGGTCGCGGCGTTCGTCATCGGGCTCCTGGTCCGGCGGCACATGAGCGGCTCGGTGGCCTTCACGGCCAGCGTGCTCGCCGGCATCGGGTTGATCTACCTGGCGGGCGTGCCGTGGCTGGCGTGGCGACTCGGCATCAGTGCCGAGGAGGCGATGCTGGCCGGCGCGGTCACGTTCTTGCCCGGCGACCTGATCAAGGCCGGACTCGCCACCTACGTCGCGCTCGGGGTGCACCGGGCGTATCCCGCATTGCGGGCCGAGCGTGCCGCCCAACCCGAGCCGGCAGGCAAAACCGCTTGATCGAGGTCTGCGACGTCACCCACTCCTTTGGAGAGCGGGTCGTCCTGCGGTCGGTCAGCGTGACGCTCGCCGAGCGAAGGATCGCCGTGATAGGCGCCAACGGGTCGGGTAAGTCGACCTTCGCCCGGCTGCTCAACGGGCTCGTCGTGCCCGACGCGGGCCGGGTGAGCGTCCACGGCGCGTCGACGGCCCACAATGCGGCCGCGGTGCGCCGGATGGTCGGGTTCGTGTTCACCGATCCCGACGCGCAGATCGTGATGCCCACCGTGGCCGAGGACGTCGCGTTCGGCCTCCGCAAGCGCAAGCTCGGCAAGGACAAACTCGAACGGATGGTCGCCGAGGCCCTCGAAAGGATGGGGCTGAGCGATCACGCCGAACATCCGGCACACCTGCTTTCCGGCGGGCAGAAACAACTGCTGGCGCTCACCTCGGTACTCGTCACCGAACCGAGGATCCTGGTCTGCGACGAGCCGACGACCTTGCTCGATCTGCCCAACACCACGCGTGTCCTCGAGCTCATCGCAGCGCTGCCCCAGCAGGTCGTGATGGTCACCCACGACTTGCCGGCGATCGCCGGGTACGACCGGGCGCTGGTCTTTCACGAGGGACGGCTCGTGGCCGACGACGCACCCGGGCCGGCGGTGAAGTTCTACCAGGCGCTGGTGACATGAATCTCGGGGACGGCTCGCTGATCGCGCGCGCACCGGCATCGGTCAAGTTGGCCGGACTGGCACTGCTGGCCGCTGGAGTGCTGGCACTGCCGTCCGCGCCGGCTGTCGGGCTGGCCGGGCTCGGCCTGCTGGGGCTGTACGCCTTCGCCGGTTTGCCGCCGGTCGTGGCGTGGACGCAAGTTCGCCCGCTGCGCTGGGTCCTGCTCGTCCTGTTCGGATTCCACGCCCTGACTCGGGGCTGGGAAGCAGCGGCCATGGTGACTGGCAAACTCGCGATCACCGTGGCCCTGGCCGGGCTGCTCACCCTGACGACCAAGGTGTCGGAACTGCTCGAGGTCATCGAGCGGGTGATGCGACGCGTGCCAGGGGTGAACGCCGAGCGCGCCGCGCTGGTCTTCACGCTCGCGATTCGGGCGATTCCGGTCGTGGCGGCCCTCGCGGCCGAAATCAGGGATGCTCAGCGGGCCCGCGGTGGCGGCCTGGACGTCCGCGCGTACGGGGTACCGCTCGTGGTGCGATCCCTGCGCTATTCCGATGCACTCGGCGAGGCACTCGTCGCCCGTGGTGTGGACGACTGAGACATCAAGACGAACATCAGCCCAGGTCGACCGGATCGATCCGGACCCGGACAGGTCCGCCGGCGTGTTTGGCCGACCGCACGCCCTGAGCGGCTTTGAGCGCACTCGACATCCGCAGGCCGAGCCATCGGGGCACCCGGATGACGGCCCGCTCCGTCGCTTCCGCCCCGACCGAAACCGGGCCGAGGACGTCCGCGCCGGACGGCAACTCGACCAACCGCAGCAGCCCGGCCACATCCTCGGCTTCGCCGGTGAGCTCTGCCACCCTGGCGACCGGAGGAAACCGCAGCAGCTGTCGATCTTCCAGCTCATGCTCGGCGTGCCCGGCCGGGTCCCAGCGGACGAGAGCCTGAACCGGCCGCGCGGCCGATTCGGCTACCAGCACGACGCGGCCGCCGTCGGAGCCGGCGCGGACCAGAGCACTTGCCATCAGCCAGCGCCGCAGTGCCTCCTCTCCGGCTCGAAGGCCCGGCCGGGCCAGCATGAGCTGCCCGTCGAGCAGCAGTGCGGCGGCATACCCGCCCTTCGCCACCGGTTCGGCGCCCGGTGTGGCCACCACCAGCGCAGGTGTGGCCTCGACGGCCGATACGACCGCGTCGCCACGAGAAACCCGAACCGGTACACCCGGAAACGCCCGGCCCAGCTCCTCGGCCGTTCGGCGCACTCCCGGCGTAGTGGCCCGCACCCCTGTACCACCGCACGCTGGGCACACCCATCCGGACTTCCCGCACCAGGCGCATTCGGGCTCCGCACCACCCTGCGCCACGCGCATCGGCCCGTGGCACGCGGTGCACCGCGCCGCTTCACGGCACCGCTGGCAGGCGAGTGCGGCCACGTACCCGGTACGCGCGGCCTGCACCAGGACCGGCCCGTGCTGGAGCGCATCCTTCGCGGTTCGCCACGCCAGCGACGGAATCCGGGCGGTACGCGCTGCGGGGTCTCGTACTTGCTCGTAGTCGTCGCCGGACACCCGCACGACTGGGGCGGTCACGCGGACCCGGTCGCGAGAGGGCGCGACGGCTCGCGCCCACCCGGAGCTCACCAGCTGCTGGGCCTCGGCGGTCCGGGCGAACCCGCCGACCACGGCCGCCGCCCCCTGCTGATGCGCTCGCAGCAGGAGCACCTCGCGGGCGTGGACGTAGGGCGCACGCGGCTCGGCATGCAGGTCGTCGCCGTCGTCCCAGATGGCCACCAAACCGAGATCGGCGACCGGCGCGAACATGGCCGACCGGGTGCCGACCACCGCGCGAACGGCGCCGCGGCGGACGGCGAGCCACCTGCGGTACCGCTCGGACGGGCCGAGCTCGGCCGCGAGCACGACGTGCTGGCCCGGCCCGGCCGCCTGAAGGAGTGCTGCGTCGACCCGTTCGACGTCTCGCGCGTCGGGCAGCACCACGATCGATCCTCTGCCACCGGACGAGGTGGCCACCACGAGCCGGGCGAGCAGATCCGGCCAGTCGGCCGCCGGGCCGGGGTTCCACACCGCGTGCGGCGCGCGCCCACCGGCGAGAGCAGTGAGCAGCGCCGCACCGTCCTCGTGGTCCAGCCAGCCGCCCGGCTTCGGCGGGGGTGACGGCACGGGTGCGGCCACCGACTCGCCCAGCTCCGTCTTGGCGTGCCGCGGTGGCACGGCCAGCCGCAGGACGTCCGCGACCGTTCCGGCGTACCGGTCGGCGACCGTACGGGCGAGTTCGATGATCTCGGGTGCTAGGACCGGTTCGGGAGAGACGACCCGCCGCAGCCTGGTCAGCCGGCCCGGATGATCCGTGCCGTCGGTGCGTTCGATGACGTACCCGTCGTGCAGCGTGCCCGCGAACCGCACCGAGACCCGCACCCCCGGCACAGCCGTGTCGGCCATCGATGCTGGGACGTGGTAGTCGAACGGCCGATCCAAGTGCGGCAGCGGAACGTCGACGAGCACCTGGGCGACGGGCGACACCTCAGCCAGTGGCTCGGGCTGTCGCCGTGGCCCGGCCGAGCGCCCGCGTGGCGAGCGGGTCAGCGCCGGCTGGTCCGGCTGGTCGGGGGTCGTCACACCGCCGTTTCTATCGCATGCGAACGGCGCCGGGCCGGCGCGGCTGTGGACTACTCGGCTGCGGCGCGCAACTCGTCCACCCGGTCGGTACGCTCCCACGTGAAGTTGGGCAGCTCCCGCCCGAAGTGTCCGTACGCCGCCGTCTCGGCATAGATCGGCCGCAGCAGGTCGAGGTCGCGGATGATGGCCGCCGGCCGAAGGTCGAAGACGGCGGTCACAGCGTCCTGGATTCGCGCGACCGGGACCGTCTCGGTGCCGAAGCACTCGACGAAGAAGCCGACCGGGTGCGCCTTGCCGATGGCGTACGCGACCTGAACCTCGCACCGGGTCGCGAGCCCGGCAGCGACGATGTTCTTGGCGACCCAGCGCATCGCGTATGCCGCGGAGCGGTCGACCTTGGACGGGTCCTTGCCGCTGAACGCGCCGCCGCCGTGTCGGGCCATGCCGCCGTACGTGTCGATGATGATCTTACGTCCGGTGAGACCGGCGTCACCCATCGGACCGCCTACCTCGAACCGGCCCGTCGGGTTGACCAGCAGGCGGAAGCCGCCGCTGTCGACGTCGAATTTGTCCAGGACCGGCTTGACGACGTGCTGTTCGATGTCAGGGGTGAGCAAGTTGTCGAGATCGACGTTGGCGGCGTGCTGGCTCGACACCACGACGGTGTCGACCCGCACCGGGCGATCCTGGTCGTAGTCGATGGTTACCTGTGTCTTGCCGTCGGGCCGAAGGTAGGGCACCACGCCGGACTTGCGGACCTCGGCCAGCCGCTGTGCGAGCCGGTGGGCGATGATGATCGGCAACGGCATCAGCTCGGGGGTCTCGTCACACGCATACCCGAACATCAGGCCCTGGTCGCCCGCGCCCTGCCGGTCGAGCGGATCGGCCGAATGGGAGGCATCGACCCGGTGCTCCCAGGCGTCGTCGACGCCCTGCGCGATGTCCGGCGACTGCGAGCCGATCGACACTGACACGCCGCACGAGTTGCCGTCGAAGCCCTTGGTCGACGAGTCGTAGCCGATGTCGAGAATGGTCTCGCGCACCAGGCCGGGAATTTCGGCGTAGGCCTGAGTGGTGACCTCGCCGCCGACATGGACCAGCCCGGTCGTGACGAACGTCTCGACCGCTACCCGGCTGTTGGGGTCGTCCTTGAGCAGCGCGTCGAGGACCTTGTCGCTGATCTGGTCGCAGATCTTGTCCGGGTGGCCCTCGGTGACCGACTCCGAAGTAAACAGACGACGCGACATTGGGTGCTCTCCTGTCGGGTGGCGATGAACGGCAGGCCTGCGGCCCACGCGCTCACGAACAATATGCGATCTCACCGGCGTCGGCCCAGTGGGTCCGCCCAATTGGCCTCCGGTCGACGGCGTGCCCGCGAGTCTACTTGAGCCGCTCGGCCACGAGATCCCACACCACGTGCGCCAATGCCGATTTCGGCCCGAGCGGTACCGGTGTGGTGGAGCCGTCCGCGCCCAGAACGACCGCCTCGTTCTGCTCGCTCTCGAATCCACGGTCGCGTCCGACCTCGTTGACCACGAGCAGGTCGCAGCCCTTCGCGGCCAGTTTGGCGCGACCGTGCTCGAGCACGGTGCCGGACTCGTCGCCGGTCTCCGCCGCGAAACCGACGACGACCTGGCCGTCGCGCCGGCGCGCGGTCGACAGTTCGGCGAGCACGTCGGCGGTACGTTCCAGCTCGACGGTGGGAACGGCCCGCTCGGCTGTCTTCTTGATCTTGGCCGCCGCATAGTTTCGGGGTCGGAAATCCGCGACGGCGGCGGCCATGGCGACCGCGTCCGCGGTCTCGGCGGCAGCCAGGACCGCATCCCGCAGCTGTGCTGCGCTCCCGACCGGTACCACGTCGGTACCCGCCGGGTCCGGCAAGGCGACGTTCGCCGAAACCAATGTGACCCGAGCGCCGCGGGCGGCCGCCGCTCTGGCGAGCGCGTAACCCTGCCGCCCGGACGAGCGGTTGCCGATGAACCGCACGGGGTCGAGGTACTCGCGGGTGCCGCCGGCCGAGACGACCACATGCCGGCCGGCCAGGTCGGGATGCGCGACCTTGCGGGTGAGCAGATCGCGGGCCACGGCGACGATTTCGTCCGGCTCGGGCAACCGGCCCTTGCCCGAGTCGGCGCCGGTCAGCCGGCCGACGGCGGGTTCGAGCACGACCGCACCGCGAACCCGCAGCGTCGAAACGTTCGCGACGGTCGCAGGGTTCTCCCACATCTCGGTATGCATGGCCGGGGCGTACACCACTGGGCAGCGGGCGGTGAGCAGGGTCGAGGTCAGCAGGTCGTCGGCCACCCCGTGCGCGGCGCGGGCCATCAGGTCGGCGGTGGCGGGCACTACGAGCACGAGGTCGGCCTGCTGGCCGAGCCGCACATGCGGCACCTCGTGTACGTCGTCCCAAACCTCGGCGGGCGCCGGGTGTCCCGACAGCGCGGCCCAGGTCGCGGCACCGACGAAGTGCAGTGCCGCCGAGGTGGGCACGACCCGGACGTCGTAGCCGGATTCGGTCAGGCCGCGAACCACCTCACAGGCCTTGTACGCGGCAATGCCCCCGCTGACGCCGACGACGACGCGGGGTCTCTCGGGCGCGCTTTCGGTAAGCGACGCCACGGGAACTGGCTACTCCTGCTCGGCCTGAGCGGATGTCGGCTGCTCGGCGGTCAGAAGGCCCTGGTCGATCTCGCGCAGCGCGATCGACAGCGGCTTCTCCTGCACCTGGGTCTCGACGAGTGGGCCGACGTACTCGAGCAGCCCTTCGCCGAGCTGCGAGTAGTACGCGTTGATCTGGCGTGCACGCTTGGCCGCGTATATGACCAGGGCGTACTTGGAGTCGCTCTTCTCGAGCAGATCGTCGATGGGTGGGTACGTGATGCCCTCGGCCACGCCGTGGGTTCCGGACACGTTGCTGCCTCCGGGCTAAGAGGGTTGACTGCTGACTGGTGTCCTCAGCCCGCGCTGGAAGGCGGACTCGGGGAACTCATCAAGGTTACCAGCTCTTTACACACCTGTTCGACATCGTGGTTGACGATGGTGATGTCGAACTCGTCCTCTGCCGCCAGCTCTTCCTTGGCGGTGGCCAGCCGGCGCTCGCGCTCGGCGGCGTTCTCAGTGCCCCGCCCGACGAGGCGGCGCACCATCTCGTCCCAGGTGGGCGGGGCGAGGAACACGAACAGCGCGTTCTGCGCGCTGTCGCGGATCTGCCGCGCCCCTTGCAGGTCGATCTCGAGCAGGCACGACCGCCCTTCGGCAAGGGCTCTTTCGACGGGCAGGCGTGGAGTGCCGTACTTGGCGTGGCCATGGACGACGGCCCATTCGAGGAACTCGCCGGCCGCGACCATTCGAGCGAAGGTGGCCTCGTCGACGAAGTGGTAGTTCACCCCGTCGATCTCGCCGGGACGGGGGAAGCGGGTGGTGACGGATACCGAGATCCACAACTCTGGATGGCTCGCACGCAGCCGCCGGACAACCGTGGTCTTTCCCACAGCGGTCGGCCCGGACAGGACCACCAGCCGACCCGTTCCCCCGTGATCTGCGGGCGTGCCGTTCAGGCGCGGCCTCCGAATTCGCGCTCGAGGGCGGCGATCTGGTTGGTGCCGAGGCCGCGTACGCGGCGGTTCTCGGCGATGCCGATCCGCTCCATGATCTGAGCGGCGCGGACCTTGCCGACGCCGGGCAGGGATTCGAGCAGCGCGGAGACCTTCATCTTGCCGACGACGTCGTTCGTCTCGCCCTCTTTGAGCACCTCCGACAGGGAGGCGCCGGAGTGCTTCAGCCGATTCTTGACCTCCGCACGCTCCCGGCGGGCTTCGGCTGCCTTGGCTAGCGCGGCAGCGCGCTGTTCAGGGGTCAGGGAAGGGAGCGCCACGGGCGGTTCACCTCTGGTTTCACTCGAAATACGGGTATGGACAACGGGAACCTAGCGAGTCTTAGCCCCTGAGAGCAACGTGAACTCGCCAATCGCTCGTGTAGTAGCCGCGAGCAGGGCCTTCGGTTCAGGTCCCGCCTGCAGGATCTCACGAGAGCTGGACGGCAGGACGTTCGGCAGCGCATCACCGAAAATACGCCGCAAACCGTCGAGCGTGCCGCCTTGTGCACCGACGCCAGGAGCCAGCAGCGGGCCTCCGACCTCGAGATCTTCGCTGGTCGGACCTATTGTGGCACCGACCACGCATCCGACGCTGCCCAGGGTGGACGCGTCGGCGTTGAGCTTGCGGACGTGATCGAGCACTGTGCCGGCGACCGTCCGACCGTCCGGCAGCCGTGCCTGTTGAACCTCCGGGCCCTCGGGGTTGGAGGTCATTGTGACGACGAACACACCATTGCCGTGCGCCAACGCGGTTCGGATGAGCGGTCGGAGCGACCCGAAGCCGAGGTATGGCGTAACTGTCACCGCGTCAGAGCACAGCGGAGACGCGGGATCAACGTAGGCGTCCGCGTACGCCTGGACGGTCGAGCCGATGTCGCCCCGCTTGGCGTCCATCAGTACCAGCGCACCCGCCGCCCGGGCGGCTGCAATGGTTCGCTCCAGCACGGCGACACCGCGCGAGCCGTGCCGCTCGAAGAACGCGGCCTGTGGTTTGAGCACCGCTACCTGCTCGCCGATCGCCTCGACGGCGGTCATGGCGAACCGCTCCAGCCCGGCCGGATCGTCCGGTAGCCCCCAGGCCTGGAGTAGACCGGGGTGCGGGTCGATTCCGACGCAAAACGGCCCACGCGTGTCCATGGCGGTGCGTAACCGGCCGCCGAACGTCATCTGTGTCCTCCATCGCGTACCGCCGCCAACCGCCGCAGGGTGCGACTGGGCCACAGCGGGCCGCCGTACACGAGTCCAGTGTAGGCCTGCACGAGCGTCGCACCTGCGTGTTTGCGCTCATTGAAGTCCTCGGCCGATTCGATGCCGCCGACCGACACGAGGGTGAGCGAGTCGCCCACGTGCTGCCTGAGCAGTCGGAGGACTTCGAGGGATCGCTGCTTCAGCGGCGCGCCGGAGAGCCCGCCGGGGCCGAGACGTCCGACGAGATCCGGATCGGAGCGCAGGCCGTCGCGACGGGTCGTGGTGTTCGTGGCGACGATCCCGTCCAACGGGAACTCGGCGGCAAGCTCGGCGATGGCCCGGATCTCGTCGTCGTCCAGATCGGGGGCGATCTTCACAAGCAGTGGGACGTGACCTCGTGCCACGTGATCGGCGGCGCGACGCACCGCCTCGAGCAGCGGCCTGAGTCGCTCGACGGCCTGCAGGTCGCGCAGGCCGGGCGTATTGGGCGAGCTGACGTTGACCACCAGGTAGTCGGCATACGGAGCGAGCAGCCCCGTGCTGGCGACATAGTCCTCGATCGCCTGAGCGGCCGGCACGACCTTTGACTTGCCGATATTCACGCCCACGATGGGCCTTGGCGGTCTGTTCCGTTCGCTGCGGCCCGCTCGCCGGGCCAGCGATCGCTCACGGCGGGCCAGCCGGGCGGCCACCGAGGGGGCTCCATCGTTGTTGAAGCCCATCCGGTTGACGATCGCACGGTCGTGGGGCAGGCGGAACAGCCGTGGTCTCGAGTTGCCTGGCTGAGGCTGCGCCGTGACCGTCCCGACCTCGATGAACCCGAAGCCCAGCGCCGCCAGCCCATCGATGCCGGCCGCGTCCTTGTCGAAGCCCGCGGCGAGCCCCAGTGGGTTCGGGAACTGAAGACCCATGGCCCGCACCGGAAGATCGGGAACCTGGCAGATCCGGCGGACGAGCCGCTCCCCCGCCGACGTCGATACAAGCGCGCGCAGTGTCCGGAAACTCCACTTATGGGCGCGTTCGGCGTCCAGGCGTTGTAGGGCGATCCGGAACACCGACTCGTACGCCCTCACACTTTGTCACCTGATCGCCCGCACAGTTGGTCACCTGATCGACGATTGGTCACCTGATCGTCTATGCATAAACGATCAGGTGACTCGAGTGAAGTGTTGTAGCTGGTCACAACCGGTTCGCCTCATCTGATCGCATCTCAATATGTGGACCCGAAACGATCAGGTGAGGAACAGCCGACGAAGTCCGCAGGTGGCCGAGCCGGAAGCTCACCTGATCCACTCCGGCCGGAGTCACCGGATCGCCGCCGACCACGACTGCAGCGACCGCACACCCAACGGCCCGGTCTGCATGGCCTCGATGCCCTGCACCGCCGCGGCGAGCCCCTGCACGGTCGTGATGCACGCGATGTTCGCCTGGATGGCCGCCCGCCGGATCTCGTACCCGTCATTACGCGGACTCCCGCCGGACGTCGTTCCGCTGGGCGTGTTCACGATCAGCGCGATGTCGCCGTCCAGGATGCGGGTGACGATCGCCGGGGAACCGTCTGGCTCGTGCCCGGTCCACAACTTGCCGACGACCTCCGCGACGACCCCGTTGCGGCGCAGGACGTCCGCCGTCCCGGCCGTAGCGACGATCGAGAAGCCAAGATCCGACAGCCGCTTGATCGGAAAGATCATGTGGCGCTTGTCGCGGTTGGCCAGCGACACAAAGACCTTCCCGCTGGTCGGCAGCGGCCCGAACGCGGCCGCCTGCGATTTGGCGAACGCCGTGCCGAACAGCGAGTCGATGCCCATGACCTCGCCGGTCGAGCGCATCTCGGGTCCGAGCAGGGTGTCGACGACCCGCCCGTCCGGCAGCCGGAAGCGGTTGAACGGCATCACCGCTTCTTTCACAGCCACCGGCGCCTCCGGGCCCAGGTCCAGGCAGTCGCCCGGCGGCAGCAGCCCCTCGTCCCGCAGCGATGCCACGGACGCGCCGAGCATCACCCGCGCCGCGGCCTTGGCCAACGGCACGCCGGTCGCCTTGGACACGAACGGCACCGTCCGCGACGCCCGCGGGTTGGCCTCGAGAACGTACAGGACATCGCCGGCCAGGGCGTACTGGATGTTCAGCAGCCCGAGCACACCGACGCCCCGCGCAATGGCCTCGGTCGAGGCCTTGATCCGCAACAGGTCCTCGCGCCCGAGCGTCGTCGGCGGCAGCGCGCACGCCGAGTCGCCCGAATGGATCCCGGCCTCCTCGATGTGCTCCATCACGCCGCCGAGGTACAGCTCGACTCCGTCGAACAGAGCGTCGACGTCGATCTCCACTGCATCGTCCAGAAACCGGTCGACCAACACCGGATGCTCCGGACTGGCGTCCGTGGCCCGGGTGATGTAGTCGCCGAGCGTCTCCTCGTCGTACACGATCTCCATGCCGCGCCCGCCGAGCACGTACGACGGCCGGACCAGGACCGGGTACCCGATGTCCCCTGCGATCTTCCGGGCCTGCTCGAACGACGTGGCCGTACCGTGTTTCGGCGCGGGCAGTCCCGCCGAAGCCAGCACCCGGCCGAACGCGCCGCGCTCCTCCGCCAGGTGGATCGCCTCAGGGGACGTCCCGACGATCGGCACCGCCGCGTCGGCCAACCCCTGGGCCAGTCCGAGCGGTGTCTGCCCACCCAGCTGGACGATCACCCCGGCGACCGGCCCGGCCTGCGACTCGGCGTGCACGACCTCCAGCACATCCTCGAGCGTCAACGGCTCGAAGTAGAGCCGATCCGAGGTGTCGTAGTCGGTCGACACGGTTTCCGGGTTGCAGTTCACCATGACCGTTTCGAACCCGGCCGAGCTCAGTGCCATCGCAGCGTGCACGCACGAGTAGTCGAACTCGATGCCCTGCCCGATCCGGTTCGGCCCGCTACCCAGGATGATGACGGCCGGCCGCGAGCGTGGCGTCACCTCGGTCTCCTCGTCGTAGGACGAGTAGTGGTACGGCGTGCGGGCCGCGAACTCCGCCGCGCAGGTGTCGACGGTCTTGTAGACCGGCCGCACGCCCAGCGCGTGCCGCACGCCCCGCAGGACGGCCTCGCTCATGCCCCGCAGCTGCGCGAGCTGGCGGTCGGAAAAGCCGTGCCGCTTGGCCAGGCGCAGCAGCTCGGGCGTCATGGTCGAGGCGCTGCGTACCGAGTCGGCGACCTCGACCAGCAGCAGCAGCTGGTCGACGAACCACGGGTCTATGCCAGTCGCCGACGCCACCTGGTCCACGCTCGCACCCGCACGCAGGGTCGCCACGGCATCGCCGAGCCGGCCGTCATACGGCGTGCGGATCCGTTCGAGCAGCTCCCAGGGCTCCCCCGGCGAGCCGGTGAAGTCGAACACCGCGGACGGCTTCTCGAGCGAGCGCATCGCCTTCTGCAGCGCCTCGGTGAAGTTGCGGCCGATCGCCATCACCTCGCCGACGCTCTTCATGTGCGTGGTCAGGCGCTGGTCGGCCATCGGGAACTTCTCGAACGCGAACCGCGGCACCTTGACCACGACATAGTCGAGCGTCGGCTCGAACGACGCCGGTGTCTCGGCGGTGATGTCGTTCGGGATCTCGTCCAGCGTGTAGCCCAACGCCAGCTTGGCGGCGATCTTCGCGATCGGGAAGCCGGTCGCCTTGGACGCCAGCGCCGACGACCGCGACACCCGCGGGTTCATCTCGATGATGATCACCCGCCCGGTCGATGGATCGACCGCGAACTGGATGTTGCAGCCGCCGGTGTCGACGCCCACCGCCCGAATCACCGCGATCGCCTGGTCGCGCATCACCTGGTACTCGCGGTCGGTCAGCGTCAGCGCCGGGGCTACGGTCACGGAGTCGCCGGTGTGTACGCCCATCGGGTCGACGTTCTCGATCGAGCAGACGATCACCACGTTGTCCGCCCGGTCGCGCATGACCTCGAGCTCGAACTCCTTCCAGCCGAGGATCGACTCCTCCAGCAGGATCTGGGCGGTCGGCGACGCGGCCAGCCCGGCACCGGCGATCCGCAACAGATCGGCCTGGTCGAACGCCATGCCCGAGCCCGCGCCGCCCATGGTGAAGGAGGGCCGGACGACCAGCGGAAAGCCCAGCTCAGCCGCTGCGGCCAGACATTCGTCCATCGAGTGGCAGATGACGGATCTGGCGACCTCTCCCCCGATTTGTTCGACAATCCGCTTGAACGACTCGCGGTTCTCGCCGCGCTCGATCGCCTCAATGGACGCCCCGATCAGTTCGACGCCGTACTTGTCCAGGATGCCTCGTTCGTGCAGCACCACCGCGGTGTTGAGCGCGGTCTGCCCGCCGAGCGTGGCCAGCAAGGCGTCCGGGCGTTCGAGCTCGATGACCCGCTCGACGAACTCCGGTGTGATCGGCTCGACGTACGTGGCGTCGGCCATCTCTGGATCGGTCATGATCGTGGCCGGGTTGCTGTTGACCAGTACGACGCGCAGCCCATCGGCCTTCAGCACGCGGCACGCCTGCGTGCCCGAGTAGTCGAACTCGCAGGCCTGGCCGATCACGATCGGTCCGGATCCGATGACCAGGACGGAGGTGATGTCGGTGCGCCGGGGCATCAGCCGGCCCCCATCATCTCGACGAACCGGTCGAACAGGTACGCGGCATCGTGCGGGCCGGCGGCGGCCTCCGGGTGGTACTGGACGGAGAACCCCCGCAGCTCACCGTCAGCACTGCGAAGCTCGAGGCCTTCAACCACACCGTCGTTCAGGCAGACGTGGCTCACCGACGCTTGTCCGTACGGCGTCTCGACGGGTTGAAAGGACGGCGCGGCAGTGCTCCATCGGATCGCGAAGCCGTGGTTGTGCGCGGTGACCTCGACCTTGCCGGTCGTGCGGTCCTGCACCGGCTGGTTGATCCCGCGGTGGCCGTAGCGAAGTTTGTACGTCTCGAAGCCCAGCGCCCGGCCGAACAGCTGGTTCCCGAAGCAGATGCCGAAGAACGGGACACCGCGTTCGAGCGCCCCGCGAAGCAGCGAGACCTGATGGCCGGCCATCGCCGGGTCGCCAGGCCCGTTGGAGAAGAACAACCCGTCGGCTCCGACCGCCAGCACGTCGTCCAGCGAGCACGTCGCGGGCAGCACGTGCGTCTCGACGCCCCGCTCGGCAAGCCGGCGCGGCGTCATCGATTTGATCCCCAGGTCGAGCGCAGCCACGGTGAACCGCCGCTCTCCGGCCGCCGGCACGACGTACGGCGAGGCCGTGGTCACCTCGTCTACCAGGTGCGCTCCCTTCATCGACGGCGACGCGAGCACCCGCACGCGCAGCGCGTCTGCATCGGTCTCCGTCGTCGAGATGCCCACTCGCATCGCGCCGCGCTCGCGTAGGTGGCGGGTCAGCGCGCGGGTGTCGATGCCGCTGATGCCGACGATTCCCTGCCGGGCAAGCTCCTCGTCCAGGCTCCGCTGCGCCCGCCACGACGACGGACGCCGCGCCGGGTCGCGAACCACGTATCCCGCTACCCAGATGCGGGCGGACTCGCGATCGTCGTCGTTCACGCCCGTGTTGCCGATGTGCGGCGCGGTCTGGACGACAACCTGCCGGTGGTACGACGGGTCGGTGAGCGTCTCCTGGTAGCCGGTCATGCCGGTGGCGAATACCGCCTCGCCGAAAGTCTCACCCTCGGCCCCGTAGGTTTGGCCGCGGAACGTCCGGCCGTCCTCCAGGACGAGCAACGCGGTCATTGCAGGGCTCCGTCCAGCACCGTGGGCCGGCCGCGAAGGAACGTGGCGACCACCCGGCCGGGCAGCTTCATGCCCTCGAACGGCGTGTTGTGCGACAACGAGGCCATCTCGCGTCCGCTGATCGTGCGGGAGTGCGCCGGGTCGACGAGCACCAGATTGGCCGGCTCGCCGGCAGCGATCCGGCGGCCCTGCGCGTGCGAGCCGGTGTCGCAGCGTCCGATCCGGGCCGGCCGGTACGACATCCGGTCGGCCACGCCCGCCCAGTCGAGCAACCCGGTTTCGACCATCGCGGCCTGGACGACCGACAGTGCGGTCTCCAGGCCCAGCATCCCCATCGCCGCGGCGTCCCACTCGGATTCCTTGTCCTCGACCGGGTGCGGTGCGTGGTCGGTGGCGACGATGTCGATCGTGCCGTCCGCCAGGGCCTCGCGCAGGGCGGCGACGTCGGCCTGGGTGCGCAGCGGCGGGTTGACCTTGTACCGCGGGTCGTATGTAGCAGCGAGTTCGTCGGTCAGCAGCAGGTGGTGCGGGGTCACCTCGGCGGTGACGTCCCAGCCCTTCGACTTGGCCCACCGGATGATCTCGACAGATCCTGCGGTCGACACGTGGCAGATGTGCACTCGCGAGCCGACGTGCGCGGCCAGCAGGACGTCCCTGGCGATGATGGCCTCCTCGGCGACCGCGGGCCAGCCCCGCAATCCGAGCCGGCCGGACAGCTCGCCCTCGTTCATCTGTGCGCCTTCGGTGAGCCGCGGTTCCTGGGCGTGCTGGGCAACGACGCCGTCGAACGCCTTGACGTACTCGAGCGCCCGCCGCATGAGGACGGCATCGGAAACGCAGTGCCCGTCGTCCGAGAACACCCGGACACCCGCGGGTGAATCGGCCATCGCACCGAGCTCGGCGAGCCGCTCGCCACGCAGCCCGACGGTCACAGCTCCCACGGGACGGACGTCAACGTAACCGGCCTCGCGCCCGAGCCGCCACACCTGCTCGACCACACCGGCGGTGTCGGCGACCGGGTCGGTATTGGCCATCGCGTGGACCGCGGTGAAGCCGCCGAGCGCGGCCGACTGCGACCCGGTCTCGACCGTCTCGGCGTCCTCCCGGCCGGGCTCGCGCAGGTGGGTGTGCAGGTCGACCAGACCCGGCAGGATCACCAGGCCGTCCGCGTCGATTCGCTCCGCCCCCGCGGCGTCGAGGTCACGGCCGATCTCGGCGAGCCGGCCGTCCCGGATGAGCACATCGGCGGGATCTGCGCCGTGCAGGCGCGCACCCTTGATCAGCCAGTTCACGATGCGGCCTCCCCTTCTTCGCCGGCGAGCAACAGGTACAGCACCGCCATCCGGACGTACACGCCGTTCGTCACCTGTTCCACGATCACCGATCGCTCGCTGTCGGCCACATCTGCGGTGATCTCCATGCCCCGGTTCATCGGGCCGGGGTGCAGGACGAGCGCGTCGTCGGGCAGCAGCCCGAACCGCCGGGCGTCGAGCCCGTACCGCCGGCTGTACTCGCGCGCGGAGGGGAAGAACGCCGCGTTCATCCGCTCGCGCTGGACTCGAAGCATCATCACCGCGTCGCTCTTGGCCAGTACCGGATCAAGCTCGTACGACACCTCGCACGGCCAGGCGCCGACCCCGACCGGCAGGAGTGTGGGCGGGGCCACCAGTGTCACCTCGGCGCCCAGCGTGTCGAGCAGCAGCACGTTGCTGCGCGCCACCCGGCTGTGCAGGACGTCACCGACGATGGCGACACGCCGGCCGTCCAGCTCGCCGAGGTGGTTCCGCATCGTGAACGCATCGAGCAGAGCCTGCGTCGGATGCTCGTGCGTGCCGTCTCCGGCGTTGATGACGTTGGCGCGGATCCACCCGGAGTTGGCCAGCCGGTGCGGCGCGCCGCTTGCCGAGTGGCGCACGACCACGGCGTCGGCGCCCATGGCGGCCAGGGTCAACGCGGTGTCCTTGAGGCTCTCGCCCTTGGACAGGCTCGACCCCTTTGCCGAGAAGTTGACCACGTCGGCCGACAGCCGCTTGGCGGCCAGTTCGAACGACGTGCGGGTTCGCGTGGAGTCCTCGAAGAACAGGTTGACGACGGTCCGCCCGCGCAGGGTCGGGAGCTTCTTGACCGCCCGGCCCCCGGTGAGGTGCGCCATCTCTGCAGCGGTGTTCAGGACCAGCGCGGCTTCCTCACGACTCAGGTCGGCCGCGGACAGCAGGTGCCGCATCTAAGCCACCCCCTCTTCGGTCCCGATCAGCACGGCGTCACGGCCGTCGACCTCGTCCAGCAGCACCTTGACGCTTTCACGCATCGAGGTAGGGATGTTCTTGCCGACGTGGTCGGCGCGGATCGGGAGCTCACGGTGGCCCCGGTCGACCAGCACGGCCAGCCGTACCGCGCGCGGACGCCCGACGTCGTCGAGGGCGGTCAGCGCGGCCCGGACGGTCCGGCCGGAGAACAGCACGTCGTCGACCAGCACGACGATCTTGCCGTCGACGCCGCCGGGCGGGATGTGCGTGTGCTCGAGCGCGCGAGCCGGTCGCAGCCGCAGGTCGTCGCGGTACATCGTGACGTCGAGCGCGCCGACTGGAACCTCGCCGCCCTCGGCGGTTGCGATCAGTCCGGCGAGCCGGCGTGCGAGCGGCACACCACGAGACGGGATGCCCAGTAACACCAGCTCGGACGCGCCCTTGCTGCGCTCGACCAGTTCGTGGGCCATCCGGATAAGAGCTCGGGAGATCTCGTTCTCGTCGAGAACGGTGTGGGCCCCCGCGAGATCGCGGGTAGGGGAACTTGCTCCGGTGACAGGGCTAGGCATAACAGCCTGGACCTCCTTTCCCGCCTCACGGGACGGGACTTAAAGGACGTCGGTCAAAACGCAGCCTAGCAGCACGCCCGCTCCGCGGGCTGGCAACAGAGGGTCCGGCCCGGCTAGCCTGCTGACCGATGGACGCTCACGAAGCCCCTGTGCCTCAACCGCTGACGCGGGTAGGCGACGCCGACCGGGAGATCGCCGCTGAACAGCTGCGGACCGCCGTCGCCGACGGACGATTGGAGTTCGCCGAACTCGACGAACGGCTCACCGCCGCCTACAGCGCCAGAACCCGCGCCGAACTCGCGGCGGTCACTGCCGACCTCGATCCGGTCGTCCCTGATACCCGGCCGCTGAGCTTGCGGACCAAGAGCGGGTCGATCAAGCGGACCAGCCACTGGGACGTGCCGGCAGAGATCATCGCCGAGTGCTCGTCCGGTTCGATCAAGCTGGACT
>Ga0214469_1000091_pt1 | contig 25125 bp, 23 predicted proteins | sample RVTome_10_FD_187340 | JGI IMG/M metagenome (GOLD analysis project Ga0214469, IMG submission 187340) | Soil microbial communities from uranium-contaminated site in the Upper Colorado River Basin, Wyoming, United States - RVT153D57 HiSeq ... | reverse complement strand
AAGCACCTCCTCTTATCACAGACGATAATGTCTATGTAGCATGGTGGAGTAATAACACAGCGAATGGCAATAATGAAGTGTTGTTTAGGGTGTCTACTGACGGAGGCGCAAGTTTCGCTGACAAAATAAATCTCAGCAATACAACTGATTCAGATTCAGAGAGAGTAGAACTAGACTCAGATGGAGAGAGTGTGGCAGCCACTTGGTGGGAAACAAATCAGACTGATGAAATACCGGTTATGAGAGTTAGTAATGATAATGGAGAAACATTTGGACCTATGTTGAAATTAGCAACTAATGGAACTATTGGAGAAGCAGCAGAGGGAGAAGAGGAGGGATAGAATAGATGGAAGAAATTGTTCATAGTTTGCTAGTTTTGACGAGGAGATAGGTCGATCACACACACGGTCGTGATCATTATCCTCATCATTTCTGCCTAACAGACTAGCCATCATCATATCAAGATATCAAAATGTCATGACTTATGGATCCCATACATCACCATTTCCAAGTACTCTTTGTCTCATTGTCAGTTCTCATTGTCTGTCATAATACTTCAACACCAGTCTTTTCTGTCATCACCTTCAAATGTTCCTTTGCAACCTTCAGGAAAGTTGATTGTAATTCCTGTTCCATATGAGCTGAACCCATACTATGTAAAATTCTGATTACTCGTTAAGGACTTTCTAAAGGAAAGACGTAGCGCTGCATCTTGGGTAACAGTAACTGCGGAAGAATAAATATCTATATATATCAAATAACAAGATAGCCCTGCAGAAGAGACAGAAACAATACCGTAAGGGAATATGCGGCCTGCGCAGCCATGGCAGAACCAGCTATGTAAAAAGAACAAATCCATATGCTGCTATTATCATATATTTTCTGATAATACTACTTTTCGCAAAGTTCTTGCTACAGATAGAAAAGCAACCCCAAACATGATGCCTGAAAGAATTCCGGCCAATGCTGGATGCTGAATTGTAAAGAAGCTGGCGACTCCGTATGCACGCATACAATGTGTGACGAAATAGAAGAAGAACTGCTTGGCAACGCTATGAAGCACGAAATAGAAATACACGGATATACTGAAGACTTCGAAAGAGGAAGTGTCAAAGATTTTGGATCATTTTCGTAATCCGATAAAGTCTTCCTAAAAGACTTGTTGACGCAAATGGCCATTCACAATTCTTAATCTATCTATATGCTAGTTCATATAGATAGTGTGTTATAATCTATAGTAGTTCAAGTCTCCTTAATGATGATAGAAAGGAAACCTACCTTACAAGTTTATCAATCTGTCTTGTTACATCAATTATACTGTCAATGTTATTGCTAATTGGTGATCGATTGTAATTGAGTATTGCAAGGTTTACTCCAATTTCTCTGATTTGTCGTAAGTCGTCTCCTACTTGTTCCATGTTTCCATTTAATAGATGTCTTGATTTTTTTTGTTGTCTTTGCCATTCAATTTTCGACTCTGTTGGTTTGATATAATCGTCACTACTCAAACCTTCAATATTGGGATACACAATCGCTGCGATTTCAATATCATCGGGATCCCTATTTACCTTCAGACATTCTTTTTTTATCATATCAATATTTGACTTAGTCTGTGTCAACGAATCACCTATAGTACAAATCCATCCGTTAGCATGATTTGCTATCCTCGCAAATGTTTTCTCACTATAGCCACCAAGATAGATAGGGACGTGAGGGATCTGGAGTGGTTTAGGACCGATCTTTGACGGAGGAACACGATAATACTTTCCTCCAAATTCTACTACGTCATTTGTCCATATCTTTTTTAGTACTTGTAAGTATTCATCTGCTCTATCACCTCGATTCCTGAAAGGAATATCTGAGGTTTGATATTCATCTCTTGCCCAACCAATTCCTAACCCTGCAATAGCTCTTCCGTCAGATAAAATATCAAGCGTAGCAAACCTCTTGGATAGTATTATAGGATTGTGAAAAAGCATATCAACCACCGATGTCCCCAATTTAATCTTCCTAGTTTTTGATGCTGCAAATGTGAGCGTTTCAATTGGATCAAATATGTATTGCCAGTCATGAGGAAATTTGCCATCTTTACTTCCTGGGTATGGATTCTGTGGATTAATAGGCCACATCAACCTCTCTAGCACCCATAGAGAATGAAAACCTGCAATATCAGCCTCTTCTGCAAGATGTATGATATTTTCTTTTTTTGCCTGGTCCATGCCTGATTGTGGTAGTCGTAATCCTAGTTGCATATTTCTACTTGTGAATCATATAATATAATAGGGCTACAAGATTTAATGGATGACAATTTCCTGGGGTATCTTCCTAGTTATTGGTCTAAGTGTGAGTGTAATTGTATTGTATATAATAATCAGACCGACTGACAAACAACAGATTGAATTATCTCCTTTTCTTGCCCCACCTTCATCCTGATCTGTTATATCAATCTCTATTGACTAAACTTACGATACTGTGCTATGGTATTGTTGCAATCCCGACATTTGTATTCTCCTTTTTCAACCAAAATAACATTTTCAGCTATCTCTTCATTAGGAACTTCATAGATGAGCAATGGCCAGCCATCGTGTTCCTTTCCACACTTATTACAATAATATCTCAAAAATCTATCTTCGGCCAATCTTCCCACATTTCCCAGGAATAGATGAGGCACTCCAAGATTTGCTTTCATTTCCTCATCTTCAGTCAGTTTGGCGATCGCATAGCCGCCTGAGCCTAACAATTTCTTTTCCTCTAGATCTTCGTTGTTTTGACCCATTTTTTATATCCTAATCACATTTTCTTTCTTCTCTTTTTTGCCCAACTTAATCTCTTATCATTTAGCGACTCAAAGTTTTCGTAAATGTACGGTCTCTTTTTTCTCATTCCCTTAACTATTGGTTCGGCCTTTTGCCAGAACGGCGCAGGATTAAACATATCAAAATAGATGTTCAGATCTATCAACTTATGTTTTACAATAATACCTGATAATTCAAAAAAACCACAAACAGCAATGAACTGTGATCGTTCATTTGAAGAACCTGGATATTTCTGTAGATACTCTTGATAACTTTTGGCATCGAGATCTTCTAAAAACCAGAGTATGGAATGCCTATGTTCGTCATACAGTTTGTACAAGCTTAGCAACGTGTCTGTGTCTATATTCTTATTATGGTTATCCTTCATCGTGTTCTCTTCAAACTCATAAAGTTAAAACATTTCTATTTGTATACAATTCTAACACGATGCCCGTAACTGCTTCAAGACTCTCATGACTTGGACGAGTTTAGTTGTATAAACATGGTTAACTTTCGTGAGTTTGGCAAAGATAGTTTGATCTAAGGATAGGCCTTAAATGAGCGAATAAGTCAAGTATGAAGCAATAGATATAGTCTCTTGACCCATACTTCCATTTCAATAGTAACCTTCTAAACGAGGCGTAAGATTTAAGCACATTTCTTGAATATGATTCTAAATTCTAATATGGAACTTGCCGCCAGTCTACTTCACAAGGCTTGGATCGGTTACGTACAAGTTGTAAATCAAGCTCAGGAACAAGTTATCAGATTCTCGTCCCGGGATAATTTGAACAATATGAACTTCAATCTTATGATCGCCCACAGGTAGAGGTTTAAGTATTAGCCCTGTTCCGTCTAGAAGAGATCTAAATGTGCCTCGAAGTATGTCTTCGCTAATACTGCAGACTTGGCCACAGGACGTGGTACTTAATTTTAAATCTTCGGAGATATACCAGTATTTTAGGTCAACTTTTATGATCGCAACTGTTTCTTCTCGGTCAGCGGTAGGAAACTTTCAAAAGAAGTTTTCCATACGTTGTTTATGATGTGGATTCTCGCAATGCACTTTAGACCGTAATTTTCCTTTAGCTCCTAAAAAATATTTAAGAAAGAGGTATAACCAATCAGAATGTCCATAATCGGACATACTTTCACAAAATGGGTGGGTAGGCCGTCGTTGTCCTCACTGCACGGCCTATCTACCTATCTAAACCAAATATCAAAATCACTAGTAGAATATATCTCTCATATTTGCTCTCAAAGTATTACTAACCCGATTTCCATGTTCTTTTTAGTAAACATGTTAAATATTGTTGCTGCTGAATATGGGAATCGAAATGAACATAACACTGACACTGAAGAGTTCAAAAATAAAGTAGCGCCAACTCCGTAGAGAGCTGAGTCTAAATTAACAAGTATGCGTCACTCTATTAGATGCTGCTACATGTTCGAGTAACAAAGTCCTACGCTCAAAAGTCGATACATATCAAATGAGCTGTGTTTCGAAAGGTTAGGAAAATCTCTTGTAAGAAATATGTGACCTATATAGGATTGAAAAGTCACCAACTCCAAATAAGCATACTATTGTCGACAAATGAATATGAAGGTCAAATACGTTTCAATTTTCACAATAGTCTCAGTCTTACTGTCAGGAATACCATTGATTTCGAGTAGTGCAATGAATTACGCAAATGCCAGATACGCAAATACCCAGACGCAGGCTAATGCTAACGAATGTGAGGGCGGTACCAACTGTGCAGTAAACAGTCCGCACACGCAAGGTGATGGGGTTGCCAGTACACCATTGAGCTTACAAATTTCTAACTCTGGGTTGCAAGGTCCACCAGGCCCACCAGGACCTCAAGGATTAGCAGGACCTAAAGGAGACACTGGCGCCATTGGACCCCAGGGACCAGCAGGCCCTCAGGGATCGCAAGGCATTCAAGGGCAGCAAGGACCACCTGGACCAGATAAGGAATTGGAAGTGAGATCAGTTGCTGGCAACTCGGTAAATATACCATCGGGCCAAACAAGGACAGCAACCGCAAGCTGTGACCCTGACGAGGTGGTAACCGGTGGAGGAATACGTGCTGTCGACGGTATAAATACGGTAAATCCAACACACGTCTTCCAAGGAATCCATGGTTCACCAAACACCTTTGAGCTAAGTTACACTAATATTGGCGGAGGGGAAGCCACCATACAAGTTTTTGCGGAATGTGCAAAATTAGTACCCTGATGGAATAGTGTGCACGTCCCGTTTTCCTTTTATGTACATTGCAGTGTTACTACTAATAGAGCGACAAAGTATCACGCTTATGCCCGGAGTCAGGTCTGGATAGCCATACCCACCTTTACATAGGAATTCAACTTCACTAATACGGCAATATTCATAAATATGATGGACATTCTACTTTTGAAACATGAGATTCTTAGTAAGTGCAAAGATTCCTACAGAAGCCGGAAACAAAATGGTACAGGACCCAAACTATTTAAGAAAACTTGAAGAATATATAAACAAAGTCAAGGCTGAAGCAACATATTTCTTTGAAGCGGATGGCAATAGGGTGGCTGCCTTTATTGTTGATATCCATAGTGCAGACCAGATACCAGTATTGGCTGAACCGCTGTTTAGTGGAATGGATGCTCAGGTGGAGTTCCATCCGGTAATGAGCCTTGATGACCTAAAGAAAGGAATACCTCAAGCCATAGTTGAAGCAAACTCATATCGTTACTAGTTAGCTACTGACTAAGTCACACGCTCAAAACATATCAGTAATGGACCATTTTCAGGTGTCAAACCTAATCTTATATGTTTGTTCTTTACTATTCGTATCTCAATATTGATTGATACTTCCAAGAGAAAGAAGGTAGTTTACTCGATCTTCTTCTTCCTTTTAGCGAGCCTGTGTGAAATTGGTGGTGGTTACTTAGTTTGGTTATGGCTTAGATCTGATATGAGTTGGATACTGGGTGCCATAGGTGGCTTTATCTTATTTTTGTATGGCATAATTCCAACATTCCAGCCTACATATTTCCATAGAATCTATGCAACTTATGGGGGCATCTTTATTGTCATGGCTTTGCTCTGGGGTTTTATCTTTGAAAAGGAAGTCCCAGATATCTTTGATATAGTTGGTGCGGGCGTAGCAATAGTTGGTATAATAATAATAATATTCTATGCTCCTAGAAGGGGCGAAGAATCTGGTCTAAGCAGCATTGATTTTGTCTGACCAGAATACGGCGTTTTTTGTACTTACGAGTATCGCATTATTTTTTGTTGCAGCTGTTGTTGAAATAGGAGGGGGTTATATGATATGGAAATGGTTACGTGAAAGAAAAGGAATGCTCTTTGGGATAATCGGAGGAATAGTTCTGTTTATCTATGGAGTGATTCCAACTTTCCAACCTGCCCAATTTGGAAGAGTGTATGCAGCTTATGGAGGGATATTTATTATATCTTCGATTCTTTGGGGTATGTTTATAGACAGAAAAAAACCAGATCGATATGAGGTAATTGGATCAGTAATTGCTGTAATGGGAGCAGTGATAATATTTTACAGTCCGCGTTAGACATGAGGGAATAGCACACAGATAACATATTTTCTCCTATGTCATTCATTTTTCATTTTGCTAGACTGGCCAACGTAACTATTGTACCGGGGTATTCTGAGTGATGATAAATACAACAATATCCAAGATTTTTTTACGGGTTAGCTATATTGGTTGATAGATAATGATGATAAAAAAAGATAAGTTCGAATCTTCAATAATCTAACGGCCAAGAAGATTTCGGACAGAAGAAAAAGAGATTGAACTGACTAATCTGCGTGCACAAACTTAAATCACTGCTTCAATTAATAGAGACCTGAGACATGTCTTGGTGAACAATCAAATAGTTACCCCAAAATTAGGTCCCCTCGACTTCCTCTCATCTATATATTTTGTTGTCATGTCGTCAAAAATAGTATGGAGATATCTTCTCTGAGATTAACTTAACTAACTCATTTCTATTTGGACTTGAATTTGTTAAGACGATTTCAGTAAATCCCAACTCTATATACTTTTTGAGCTTCTCTATCCCTTCCTCCGCAGTTGATATCACAAGGAACATCTTCTCTAGTGTATCATCACCTATGATCTGACCATTTTCTTGAATTTTTCTGGGATCATGAACGTCTACATCAAAGAATGCCTTTATCATCGCGCCACGCCAGAATCTAATCGATTCCAATGCTTTTTGTTTGTCCTCATGATATGATGCTGGTAAAAACAGTATCTTTTCTAATGAACTATAATCTTTTCCTGAGATTGTGGCACCCTCCTTTAGTGCGGGAAACAATTTATCTCTTATCACTCCGATATCCAGCTCATTAGTAACAAACCCATCTGATTCTTCGCCAGCCAGTCGAGCACTTTGTTTACCTATGCCTGCAAGGTAAAGCGGGATATGATTCGAAGGTTTGGTATACAATTTAGAGTCTCTTACCCAATAATAGTTACCTTTGAAATCAACCCAATCTCCAGTCCATAGTTTTCTAATTAAGTATATAGCTTCTTTTAGCCTCTCGAATTTTTCAGCATTGGAAGGCCAAGAGTGCCCAGAGGTAACTTCATTAAGAGCTTCCCCTCTTCCAACTCCAAGAAATACCCTGCCTGGGAACATATATTCAAGTGTAGCAAATACTTGTGCAACGATGGCTGGATGATATCGAAGTATAGGAGCTGTTACGCCAGTACCTATTACTATATTTCTAGTCCTAGCTAATGCAGCTCCAAGCCATGGCCATGCAGCCCCTCCTGATGCCCCACTATCCCACCATGGCATATAGTGATCGCTTGTCCAACACCTTTGAATCCCTTTCTCGTCCATGGTTACAACGTCACTTAGCAGATCTTTTGGATTCACTTGTTCATGAGCAGCCTGAATACTAATCCTTGTCATCTATTATCAATATCCATCACTCAATGTAAAATATAGCGTATATACGTTGCATATTGCTAATGAGTACATCTATTACTGACCATGAGTTATTTATCAAATCCGTGGGCCTGATAATTCTGGCATTTTTCCTAGATTTCAATAGCCCATAATATTAAAAAATAATAGTTGGATTTCTGTTCTGAGCTCCAAGTTTGATTGACCTCTTCTTGCAAGGTTTCATATATCCTCATCATCGCACAGCATGTCTAATGGATTGGGAATTGAAATGGTACTGCTACTTATCACACTATTATTAACCCCCTCTTCACTCTTTATCTTTGACTGGAATTTTGTTCCGTCCGAACTAGAATCGCAGTTTATCTCAGTATTTTTAGATCCGTGAGTTAATACAACTTCACAGTTATCAGAATTCGTATCGCCTTTTGTTGGAGCAAAATCTATTATGGTATCGTAACCTTCTCCACAATCAAAGTAATCTGCACCCTTACTTCCAAATAGTATATCATCTCCTGCTCCAGAATAGAGTTCGTCATTACCTGATCCTCCAAATAGGAAATCACCTCCAAAACCGCCTTGAATTACATCGGCACCATCTCCCCCGATCAACTTATCATTTCCATCTGCACCTGTAAGTTGATCATTATCTTCATCGCCCCGAATAGAATCATCTGCAGATGAACCTTGCAACACATCATCGCCTTCTAATCCAATAAGTAGATCTCCTTGCCTGCAATCGGAGATTGTTACAGGCAGCAACTGTTCGGGGGGACTCATATTGGGAACTTGAACTACTTGCATGCTCTGAACGAAGGTGAGAAATGAACAACCTATTATGACATCATCTTCGTCAGTGCCAATAGTGGTATTAGACGTACCTATGATAATGTTGACCCCATGGACGTTCAGAGTTGGAAGTAAAAGGGATAGGGTAAAGCAAAATAAAACAAGGCATGAGATATAATATGAGATATAGTATGTTATAATCATCCGAATAAGGAGAACAAGTTAAATTATTAAGAAATCAGTTTGAGAGCTATGTGCAAATGCATTATAATGTATTTTAGGATGAGTGTATAGTACGCATAAATAGATTCTATCTTCTTGATATCATTGACTATGTCACGGCTAGGACAACGATTCGCGAACTGAAAGTAACGTAGTAATAATCTTGTTGGCTGCCAAGTAATACCTTAAGCTAATTGGATATGTCATTATCTTTTTTTGACCATGATCATCATTCCCATAATACAGGCACTACTGTAATAGCAAAGATTGTCACGATAACGATTCCTATGATATCCAAGGGCAGCCCTGCTCTTGCCATTTTTCCAGCTGTTACGTGACCACTTGCGAAGACAATGGCATTAGGCGGCGTACCAACGGGCATTATGAATCCATAGCTAGTGGCTATGGTTATTGGAATCATGAGCAGTAAAGGATTTACATCAATCACTGCTGCAAGCGATGCAGCTATTGGTATCAGAAGTGCTGCTGTTGCTGTATTACTAATAATCTCACTAGAAAAAATAGCGATTGAAACGATTACCAGAATAATTATGATAAAAGGCATGCCTTCTAGAAAGTTTAATTGTGACGCTATCCAATCGTCTAGGCCTGTTGCAGTGAACCCATTAGCAAGGGCTAATCCTCCGCCTATAAGCAACAGAACACCCCAAGGAATTTTAACTGCAGTATTCCAATCGAGGAGCATTTTCTTGCTGCTATTCGTACCTCTACTTTGATTAGGGGAACCGTCAATCGTATTAGTATTATGTATAACCTCTTCGCCGTTTGCACATGTGTTATTATTATTGTCGCGTGAATGCCTTTGAGATATAAATGATGATGAAGATGGAATAAGGAACAAAGTGATAGCTGCAATCAGGACAATTGTAGAATCGTCTACTACTGGCAGAAAATCTTTCCATAAGAGACCTCTGGTAATCCAGGCTATTGCCGTAGCGATAAAGATTGCTGCAACAATCTTCTCATCTCTTGTAATACGCCCAAGTTTAGATAGTCTTTCTTGAATTAAACCGCCCTCTTCCACGATAGCCTTAATATCGGTAACTTTGGATCCAAACCTTACCATATACAACCATGCTATGACAAGAGATAACCCACTGATAGGAAGACCCATAATCAGCCATTGACCAAAGCTTATTTCTATATCAAGAATAGATTCGGATAATGACGCAAAGATGGCATTTGGGGGAGTCCCTATTAAAGTAGCCATTCCTCCGATACTTGCAGAGTATGCAATAGAAAGCATAATACACACAGCAAATCTCTTTTGATTTTTTGGGTCATGAAACTGCGCGATGACTGCTGCGGCAATTGGAATCATTAACATTGCAGTTGCAGTATTGCTCATCCATGCGCTTAGAAAACCTGTGACTGCCATGAACGCTGCAACTATGTATTTAGGATTAGTCCCAAAAACCTTTATTATATTCAAGGCAAATCTAACATGTAGATTAGATTTCTCTACGGCTTTTGCAAGTATGAATCCGCCAAGAAATAGAAATACTACTCTATCTGCATAATTTGCCGATGTCTGACCAAGATCGGTGATATAGAGTGTTGGAAAAATTACCAATGGAAGTAAAGCAGTAACATAGATAGGGATAGCTTCTGTTATCCACCATGTACCCATCCATATTGTTGTAGCAAGAACTATCCTAGCTTCAAATGTTAGACTGTTTGAAGTGTCTATAGGAACAATTAAAGTTATAAAGAAAAGTAACGGACCCAGAATTAATCCAATTTTGCTTATTCGCCTTCTTGAAAACATGAAATATGATGCTACTAGAAGCAATATTTGACAAAGTATAATAAAGTTAGTGAATTCTGAATAACTTTGCAGTCGGTAAAATGCGTATGCGAAAATCTTATTCTAAAATATATTTGTGAGCCCTCAGACCATCCGACTCATACGAACGCCTTAAATTACCGTATTTCCATGTTACCTGCACGGGATACGCGAAACAATAAATAGAAAAAAACTTTCCAGAATAAGTTTCCCATTATTATACGATCCATATTGGGATCTACTATTTAGTTGCAATTTAAAGTGTGAGAATTGTAGTGAAACTATTATTCATCTTCTTTAGGATTGTCATCTTGTCTTTGTGGTACTTTCTTTTCAAGACGGTTCTGCCAAAATCGGAATTCTGGATCATCTTGAATATCATTTATCTGCTTTCTAATACATCTCTTGTGCATCCTTAATATCCACTTCTGCATTACGTGTTTCTCCTTTAATCTTTGTTTACAAATCCCTCTACTTTATCTGTTACCAAATTTTGATCGTCGTGACCGTTCATCTTACTGGTATCATGTACCTCGACCTTGCCTTTTAGTATTTTTGAAAAGGAAAATATTGTAATAAATACAGTGGATAACAAGGTTGATACTGGATCGTTTTTGTAAATCTTCGCCGCAAAAGTGGTCTCTCCAAAACTGATAGACCCAATGTGTGCCTCTTGCTTGAACCTCTTTGCTATTCTCGCAATATCTCCGGTAACGACGATATTGTTAAGCAACCCTATATAGTCATTCACACCTAGGGATAGTATACGTACATTTACATTTGATTGAAATTTATGAACTGGTTTTATTTGGTGGATAAAATAATCTGCTATTGATTCAGCAAGATAAATTGCTTGACTTATCGCAATATGCCCTACAGGCGGATTTAATATTTTCCCAGAAGGTTCCTTCATGGCAGAGATATCTCCAATACAAAAAATATTCGAATACCTGGTAGTTTGACAGTAATCATTTATAACTATTCTTCCGTTGTTCGTCTTTTCTACTTGTGGATCCACAGACAAATCATAACCTTTGATACCCGGTGTCCATATTGTAAGTGATGAAGGAATTTCTGCTCTTGAGCCTGCTTCGCTTCCATCATCAAACACTATACTTCCCCGCCTTACCTCTCTAACAGTTGTGTGTGTCATGATAGATACACCTTTTTCATGCAATATTCGTACTACTTCCTCTATTATTCGAGTGTCAAATCCAGGTAACACGGTTGAAGAAGCAGTCACAATCGCAATTTTGGTCTTATCTGATGATGTCCGGGCTGAATCACGATTCAGGTCCGCAAGAGCTCCTGCTACTCCAACTCCTGTAGCACCTCCCCCGACTATAACAATATTCTTTGTCTCCTTACTTTTACCTAGTTCGAGTCTATTATTATTGCCATGGGTGCTCTTACCCAATAATTTTGATGCTTTATTATATATTGTCAATCCATCATCGATGGATCGAAGCGTTAATGCATATTCCATCGCACCTTGGATATTGAAAAACTTGGTCGATGCTCCAAGTGCAACCACTAGATAGTCGTAGTCGATATAATCAGAATTCTCTAATATTACCTTGTTCTCATCCGCATTTACCTTTTTTACGACAGACTGAATGAATTGTATGTTAGTATCTTTAATCAAATCCAGAATAGGAATTCTAGTATCTTCTGGCTTTCTAAATCCTCCCGCAACTAAATGTGCTTCTTGGATTAGTTCATGATATGGATTGGTATCTACTAGTATTATTTGAGTATCTTTCTTGCATATTCTATTATCCAAATGAGCGGCTAATGTCATTCCAGCATATCCCGCACCGAGGACAACCAGTCGTAGTTTATTCATCATGATTGACACAAATAGGATCTCTCTTTTTATTACATAACTTAATAAGCGTATGAATTGAAAATTGAAAATTGGGAATATGTTTATTTATTTGAGACCACACTACTATCTTAAGATAATAAGGTTTATTATGGTTTCATATTTACCACTTTTTTTCGAAGGTAATCGTCAATTCAATTTAACTAATTGTTACACTTACACACATAGGTGACATTATAGCTTACATCAATGGGTTACATTTCTGCTGTAAGTGTATCCATATAGAAATTAGAACCTAATACATGAAAGGGAATGGACTGGTGAGACTATCTATTATTTGCAAGAGCTACGGTACCTCCAGAAAGGGTTACTACAAGTGGAAGAACAGGTACAAGCAGAAAGGGATAGATGGACTATCAGATCTCTCTAGAAGACCTCATAATATCAAGTACAAGAAGGTAAGTACAACAACTAATTAAATACGTTATTTGCCAGCTTCTAAATGGCTCTGGTATGGTTACAAATCATATCAACATGACAAAGAATTGCATTGCACAGAACGGTCTTTCCTTCATTAAAACCTCCTTTCATTTTGAACTGAGTTTCGCCTCGAGACTATTTAGATAGTTAGGTAGTTAGGGAAAACAATTAAGTACACTTTTTCATGATTACCCAGGACAGTAAAGGGGGTGTCTTAGACTTTCTATAATACGGTCGCATTTTGATTGTGTATTGAAATGATCTCTCATTTCATTCTTCACTTAGAAAGATCATTTTCTGACCCAGCAGATTCCGAGTAGTCTGGTTCCGGCATTTTATAGATGCTATTACGTAATCAGGCGTTTCGTATAACACTTTCGTAGCTGCTACAAATCCTTCAACAGAAGGTGTATCGGCCTCATCCTATTGCCTTAATAATTCGGGGTTTCACTTCATTACTACACTACGCAATAGATTTTTAGTCTTAATTTCACCTTCGTTAATGGAATCTTTTATAGTCTTCAGCGAAAAGTCTGCATTCTCATAAATATGTGGAAATGGCTCATCTCTCGTGATGTAATTGATACTCTTTATTTCGGCACCTCTCTCCTTCTTTATTTTTTTATATTTATTACGTATGCGTTGCATTTTTTGTTTATCTATCTTATTGATGTCTGTGTAAGACTCTATAATCTGATATAGCTCCTCTATATACTTAATATAGTTGGTTATCACTTTTGACATTTTAACATTATGTAAAGTTTTATCGCTAAATATAATGTCTCTTGCTCTATGATATACTTCTGACAAGTTTAGTGGTAGATTGTCAATATTTTTTGGATAATTCTCAACAATAATAACCCTCTTATCATTAATTGGAGAAGCATCTATAACTTCCCTTAAAGGCGTATTGCTGAGTAAACTGCCATCCCATGCGTAAACCCCACCTTTTAGTTCTACCCATGGAAGGTTATAGAGAGGATAGGCTGAAGTAGCAAGTAAGTGCTCTGCTGTAATTTCTTGTTTATAGCTATCAAATACTAATGGTGTTGCAGTTAGGACGTTTACCGCAGTCAAGATTAGACGCATTTTGGTAGAATCATTTTTTTCAGGTGGTCTAAGTTTCTTGTAATCGATATATTTCTCTAATGTTTTTGCAAGCGGCTTATGGTCATAGAGATATGTCCAATTAAGGGGAAAGAAATACTGAGGATCTTGAAGCATATACTCTGCGTTCCATCGTGGTACGAATATCTTTCTGTTTCCATAAAAGACGTTAGCAAAAAAAGATTGCATAGATCTATTAGATTCATCTGTCCTCGCAATAGGATCATCAATTATTTTCCTGGATCCATGATAAATTGTTTGTGACGCTAAGTTCTGATCAGCTCCTGTCATCACTTTCGAATATGAATCAAACAGATTTACAAAAGAATTGTCTGCTATTTCGAACCAAAATTGTTCTAACGCCGTCTGGGCACTGTCATATCGTTGTTCATTATATCCTGCTATAATAGCAGCATTAACTCCACCTATGGACGTACCAGCGACAACTTCCAAGTTAATATTATTTTCTGCAAGAGACTTGAAAACACCACAACCAAATGCTCCCAAGGAACCTCCTCCTTGCAATATCAAGACATTTTCTACAAATTTCGGCATCATAATAACGGCTAAATCATCATTTGAGATTGTAATAAATACTTATACTTGCGCTTTAGAAGAATTTAAGTAATTCTATTAGAGTATTAGAGTTAAATCCTGAGAGACTTATCATTGACATGGAGCAAAAGCCGTAATAAAGACAAACAAGAAATTAACGGAACATCATCATATCAAGTGATTGCATTGAAAGTTATCCTTGCAAGTTCAGCAGTTTGAACAGGTGATTATGGTAATGATGATGACATGATAGTAGCATAGTTTAGTACAAACAGTAAAAATAGTTAATCCAACTGATAATAGGAAAAAAGAACACTGAAAGTAAATTAGGAAAAAGTTAGGCCTACAAGCTTAATAACAACTTGTGATCCTTTACAGAGATCTAAAAATGACAATCTTTCAAGGTAAGAATTTATTATCGTAATATCGATAGCAACAGAACATAATTGTTATAATGATCAGAAGTGGTAAGCAGTAATGAATAGAATAGCCGAAGATTCAGACATGATTTGGTGAAACTGATCATAAAGTATCATTGAGCTGAAGCGTATTGGTCCTTTTGTGATGGTTCAGCAGACCCACTAATGTGTTCAACGTCTGGATCTTGCGATAATTCAGTAATATCCTTTAGATATACGCCTAGAGCTTTGAACCGCAATGTTCTATCGTCTATTTCAGAGGGAAGCATCTTATACTTTTCGTATAGTCTCTTTTTTTTAGTATCAATGTCAGTCTCTAAATTCCTCTTATATTTTATCCTGAGTGTAACACTGCCTGGCCATTCATCCTTCATAGTCTGGAATTTCAATATCTCTAATATTAGATCTGTATCCATTCTAGGAATTAGTTCTGCAATTTTCTTCTTAAAGCTCTGATATTCTGTCATAATTAAATCTTGAATATTGTTGCTCATTTGCTCTGATAATGCTATCAAAGCTATTATAACTTACCAAAATTAACCCCTCCACAGAGCTCATCATCCATCTGCTCCTCCTCGATTAATATGCATAACACAATATTTTATTATCATGGCTTTATTCGAACTTATATAGGCTTGACACCTATTTCGCCGTCAATGGCCCTTATTATGATGGTATCAGAATCTAGGTCTTGAGGTGTAATCATTACTTATGAAAATGGGCTCATGTCTTCAATTAGTTGAACTTGCCCTTGATCACCAATCTGTACTTTAACGTTAGTGAGCCAAAGCTGTTGTTTGATATCTTCACACTGTCAGTTTGCTGTCCCCCGTTACCACACTTCTTTATATGACTTTGACGTTCAACCCCGATCATGGAATAACTACTGAAAGAACAACCACAGTCGAACATTTCGATAAGATTAAGATGCAATAAGATTCCTTGAGCAATTTCCTAACATATAAGAGAGTGCTATTCGCACATATGATACTTTGTCATTTAGGATCTTGTATCCCATCAATGAAATAAGAAAAACTATTGAGACGAATCATTTCTGTGGTAAATCCTTCGCCGAAAGATTTGTAAATCTAAAGAATCGATATTTTTAATGCCAAACCGATGATCAACAAGGTAGCGAGGACCATGACAATTTTATTAAATTAATCTGTAATCATATGCCATTAATTCTTTTTATATTTTGTTGTATAAATCAATGCATGAAAGATATTTATGCATACGTATTCTTACTTTTAATAGCATTGATTATTTTATTGGCGAATAATATACCATTTACTGCGTTGGCGCAGAGCCCTGGCTCCGAAAATGATACCTATCCCATGGCTTTACAAAGGATTCCAACAAAGAATTTGTCCGATGCTAGTTCCGAAAATGATACCTATCCCATGGCTTTACAAAGGATTCCAACATCACCCAACCCATAGACATGTATGATGTTTTCATAATTTTTCAGCTTTAAATATTCCTGCTATTAGGAAAAGAGAGTATGGTCTCCCGAATAAGGAGTGGATGCTGCTGTTTCCTATGCAGTTACGAATCTAGTGCCCTTGAATTTTAGGCTCAGAGTTGTCATCTATCATCTATATATAAGATAATCCACATTATAGTGTATGTTCGGGTTTGGATTAATTTTGATGTATTTAGCAGAATATATAGGGAGAAAAAAATCTACCGAAAAGGAAAAGAAACAACACAAACATACGGAAACTGAAGTTGGGCGACCTGTCGATGTGTGAATTGTCAGCTCCGTCTTGTCATCGAGTCTAAAGTTAGTTGTATTATGAAAAATACTTTGATAGTTTTGCAAAAAGATCTTAATCAATGGCTATTCATAATATTAAAAATAATTTAATCTCCATCTGACAGCAAAAACCTCTACATAACAGGCCATTACGTAAAGGATACCACGATTGAATTGTACCCCCGCTTCGAAATCTTACCTCCCAAGGTTATTACGACCTTCTAATCTGAAGAAAATCAATGCGCATGCGGTGGAGGTGCGCTGCCTTTTGCTAAATCTTCGTTGAATGTGCCTGCTGATTTTTCATGGTATTCAAGGTTACCTTGATCCACTTTAACTGCTTGTGGGGGGCAAACAGACACACAAGCCATACACCAAATACAATCATGTTCCCTGATTGGATCGGATTTATCAGTAAAATCCTTTCTAGCATCCTTCATAGAATTCTCTCCAGCCCCTTCACTTGTGGCATTTGCCATCTCTATCGATGGAATATCTTGCTCCGTTCTATACCATTGAAAGACTTGAACAGGACATGCTTCAATGCAAGCGCCATCTGCAAAACAAGAATCCCAATCTACTGCTATCATAGTACCGTGAACTCCTAAAGGAACTAGCTCCTCTCCTCTAGCAGTATATGCAGCTTTTACTTCTTCCTTTTCTGCTGCTTCTGCTGTCTTTCCTGGTCCCCATACGAAATGGTAGTGTTCTCCATCCGGGAGTTTGTGCTTTCCTATCACTTGATGATTCTTTGGAAAGTCTAGATCTATTGGCATATGTACGCAATTTAGTCAATATTATAGATAAAGGATCCATTAGTCCGTTTCAACAACACAATTAGTGTTAGAACTAATATCAGGAATAACTTTACGGATCAATTCTTCGACTCATCGGGAAAGTTCTAAACTCATATTGATATTAGTTTACCTGTTTATAAGCGATATATTATATACACTTTGTACGGGCCTATCTCTTGTTAATCGATCTACTAGAAACGGTGGTATGCCCTGTATCCTAGATAATGGTTTAAACATCCATTCCAGTATCGAGTTCATCAATTGGAAGAAATAGGTTTTTCAAAGATTATGGTAGCCGTTGATGGCTCAGAGCCGTCTTTGGATGCTGCTAGTTATGCAATAAACCTTGCTGAAGTATATCGTTCTGAGTTGACAGCTTTGTATGTCGTGTCTACTAGTACACAGGATGACTACGACTCGGATATGCGAGTTGAAAGAATGCCAGAATCAATAAAGAAGATAATGGATGAAGCAAAAAGGGAATCTGATCCCTGGTTTACAAGAATTAGAGGTCAAAGAAGCCCAGAGAGTTCTATCCAGGTTCACAGTAAGATAATAATAAGCCCAATGAAAGCTTCAGGAATTATAATTAACTACGCTGAAAATATGAATGTAGAACTAATAGTGGTGGGCACGCGAGGAAGATCTGGATTCAAGAGACTGTTTTTGGGCAGTGTCGCATCAGATGTTGTGACCTATGCACATTGTCCAGTACTGGTAGTCAAATAGTTTAGCTTATTTTGACAGATGTAGGTGGCCGCATTATTACTGCAGTTACCATACATGGACCCGAAATTCAAATCTAAAAGAACATACAATAACTCAAATAAAACACCTATAGAGACTGAAAAGAGATTAATCATAGTAATAAAAGCCACTGGTTAAATTCTGAATAGCTAGTAAGCATAGTTAATGAGAGTTCGAATGTAGAACACAGATCTAATGATCGACATATCAGCAAGACTACTACTGCCTATAAGATCTTTGCCAGAAATTCACTGGTTGATGATATAAATCATTTGAACGGGATAAGCCTGATAAACTAGTACAGGTTGACATTACATGATTCAACGGGTTACCGATATAAGAAGACGATCATTCCAGAAAGCTCTTTCCTGCAAGCAATGTAATCAGACACGATCTAGAGTACAGAATAATTATTCTACTATAATCGTGAATTCTCTTATGATTACGATATTACTATTGTTTTCAGATTGATCAGGAATAACAGGCAAACCTAATGAGTTAACAATTTTAATTCGTCATTGCTGCGTTTATGCCATATCAACCCTTACCGACCGGTGAAAGGTTGATTGCAGGGTTCATTCACCGCCTACGACAACACCTTTCTAAATGCCATGCCCTTGTTTCTCAGTAAAAGCCAAATCATATACCTAGGCATAAACTTTGATATCGGGATCAGTAGCTTTGTCTAGATACGTTTATGTTGTTACGGGGTACTGAACAGCAAATGAGGCTCGTCTTTTATATTTTCAAGTATTCGAAAATTTCAGCCTCGATTAATGAGAGAAACTATTAAGAGCAATAATATTGTTGTTGGTAGACAACGATTCTGCTAATCAGTATTAAGCTCAATGTCAAGTGCCATGATAGTTTTGGTTTGATTTTCCAATTTATTAAATGAATAATCTGAACACATTAAATGAATTATAATTACCATGACAATAGTTGTCATGAGTACTCCAGAATCAATCAAATCAAGATAGCAGAAGGTACAACCAAGAATCCCTTGATGATAGGGGGTGGCTTGCCCAGCCTGTCACTGCAATGTAATATATTTGGCGAATACATATTGAACAGATCGCATAATTTTGTTGTCAAGTAAAAAGGGACTCAAGAAAATACTCGTAGCGATTGACGGCTCTGAAGCTTCCATACATGCAGCTAACTTTGCTTCGGATATTGCCGCTCGAGGCGACAGCTGTTGCACTCTCTATTTTCTGCATATTATTCCTCCAAAGATGCCCGCAGCCCAATCGTCTGGATACTTTGGAGCAGTTCCAATAGACTATCAAAAAGAGATTAGGCAAAAAGCATATGAATGGTTCGATAGAATATCAGCCAAAGTACCAAAAAAAGACCATATACATATGATTAAAAAAGTTATTTCGACAGGCACCTCAATAGTGGCAGAAATTACCAACTATGCTGATGGAAATCAAATAGAACTTGTGGTCGTTGGAGCCACAGGCAAATCCGGACTAAGGAGACTTTTACTCGGCAGTGTGTCCGGAGGTCTCGTAGCACACTCGAATTGTTCCGTCTTAGTAGTCAGATAAAACGCTAGCACTAGGGTTCATTAATTCTACCTCTCTAGAAAACTGGCTTATCTTCTTCCTTTCTATTCTCTTATCAATTATCCATTGTGAGATTACAAACCAGGAATAGCGCTTGCAAGAGGGAAGCTAATGAGTCCAGACGATAATGGTGCATATAGGGCAGAGACCAAACTCTTAAGTATTATCTAAAAGAAAGCTTATTTTTGAATTATAGACTAATATTTCTTATATTTTTTGTATAGATTAAACTTTTGTTTAAATCTTGTCAGCCTGAATGATTCATAGAAAGTATTGCCTTTGGGACTTTCTTCCCGATATGGTTGGCGTATCATCCTGAGCGGACGCAATTTAAATTAACGCATTAATCGTACCCCCCTACCTAAATCAGAATGTCGAGTTTTTTATAATTATTAATATCATTTACACAACATTCATCCTTCCATCTTGTACCTACTTGACCTATCTATAACTTACTGAAGAATACATTGACGCCTGATCTCTGATATAATCCTGAATAATTATTAAGATCTATTTTTCGACTTAAATTCGATTTGAAATATATTGTATATTGTAAGGTTATTATCCTTTACCGCATATCGATTACTGAAATAAAAGTGTCCATACAGGTAGTTAAGATCAAGAATATTCCCATTAAGTTACATTTCACGTTGATAATTGTTTTCTTTCTCGTTGCGTGGACTCTCACGGTCAATTTCATGCCACGAATATATCCCGGACTGGGAGTTTACCATTATTGGATAATGGCGTATCCGGTGCTATTATACTATTTACTTCTGTTCTAGCACATGAATTAGCACATTCAATAATTTCTTTAAGACATGGTGTGAAGGTAGATCAAATTATACTGTTCATTTTTGGAGGAGTATCAGACATTAAGGAAGAACCAAAAGATTCTAATAAAGAATTCAAGATAACGATTGTAGGTCCTCTCGCAAGCTTCACAATAGCTGGCCTGTTTGCGGCATTTTCATGGGGATTATTACAAGTCGGCGGAGAGGTTGCCTCACCTATGTTTACATCGTTAGAAGTGGGAGAGAATGATGAAATATTCACCTTTGAAGGGAGGACGGCAGCCGGACAGCAAACAGCTGAAGTACTTCAATATACTGGTCTACAAACTATTATAATACTAATCATATCAGGCATTATGATATATGGTGTTATCATAAATATCTTGCTTGGCGCATTTAATTTGCTACCCGCATTTCCATTAGATGGCGGAAGAATATTGCGTGCCGTACTTTACAGATGGAAAAGGAATCACGATTATGCTACTAGAGTTGCTGTGAAAGTGGGAACAGGTATATCGTATGGTGTAATGGGTGTTGGTTTTATATCCATACTAACAGGCTCTTTTATTGGAGGCTTTTGGCTTATACTGATTGGTTGGTTTCTACAGAGTGGCGCGCAGGCATATCTTCAGCAATATGAACTTTCAAACTTGTTGTCAAAGGCACGTTTAAAGGACATAATGAAAACGGTATATACTTCAGTAAGTCCAAATACTTCAATTAAAGAGCTGATAAATGATTTCTTTAATATCTACAGAAAAAGTGAATTCCCTGTTATATATCCTGGAAAGGGAAGGCTATTAGGATCAGTAACAACAAAGCAAGCGATGAGTGTTGCAGATGATGTTTTAAATAACATCAAGGTAAGAGACAGAATGACCCCTGTTACTGAACTTGTAATAATGAGTCAAAATGATCATGCATATGAGGCCTTGACGAGAATGTACAAGCATAACAAAAGTAGGGTTTATGTTTGTTCAGATGAGTACTTATACCGATATTCAAAAGATACTGGAGATATCAGAGAAGGCTATAAGATCATAGGGGTAATAAGCAAAACCGATATTCTTAATGTTGCTAGCGAGAATCAGGAATATATACATAATTTGGCAAAAGCTGGAAAGAGATAGAATAATTGAGAATGGTAAAGTGGTCGGGGCCTAATAATTTTCCCGACAAAGTAAACGGATCTTTTCTATAATTCCACTTTGCAGCAGGGCTTTTGAATCACTCAAACCTAAACCTCACTATCGATGGCAAACAATCGGTAGCCGACCAGTGATACACCGTAATACTCTCATTCGATGGTGATTTATAGATCAGTCCTAATGTAAGAGGTATGCTAGATTGGGTAGAATATGAACACGCATTTCACAGAAGATCGTTGCTTATGTAGTCGTTGAATAGGACGAAAGTCCTAAGATATTCTTGGTCCGCCTTTATGATATATTTTTCATTACTAAATTAGCGCTCCACAAAATGGGCCTCTGATAATCCTTCTTTTAACCGACACCTTCTTTAATTTCCAGTCTCTCTTAATTACAGTTGGTTCATGAAACGTTATTTTTTTCGGGGAGACATAGATCTTTATCTTTGTAGTCTTTTTTTATTTCGCTCATCGCGATGATTACCGACAAACTATTGAATCATTGCAAATGTCTGCATATTTGCCATATGAATCATATTAAATCTCGAAGACATATGTGTGATACAATACTTGTGCATAGCTATCTGGGCATCCATCGCAGATAAGAGGCTTCGGCAGTTATCGTTTATGTTTTATTAGACCAATTCTTGGAATCATACCAGAGATCCCCTTAATCAAATAGTGCTATACACGCTTCAGCTCAATATGCAATAGCCTATAATGAATGATCTTTCACAGGAAGCTAGAAAGTATCTAAATAGTCCAGAGCACCTAGGGAACTATTCAATAGGAAGCAATCAGTCAGATCGGTCCTGACGATGAAAATCTCTTAGCACGTATACAGATCTCTCAAATTCTTCTACGTATATCACCTTATCTTTACAGCAAGATAAAATATTATTTGTATGCTAATCATAGAATGTAAATGTTATTACATAGCTTGCATATGAATAAAGTATGGTAAGTAGTAGCAGAATAGCCGCTACTGACACGACCGCCAATCAAGAGAAGGAAAAGCAGCAAGTAATAGTAAGGATAAATGGAGTATTGCCAGATATTGCAAGAACAGGTACCCAAGAAAGGTCAGAAAGAGCTGGAGAAGCTATGCGCACAGGAAAATATGCGAACACTTCCTGTTCCATATTTGCAAAAAGTTTTGATAAAGGGAAGACAATAACGTATCATTTACTTTTTGATATTGGTGAAGGCATAACAAGAAGCGTAGAGACAGGAATCTCTGAATTAGGACTAGAAGATTCATTATCTGTAAGGACATTAGAATCAAAGTCATATCCTTCTTCTTCTGCCACATCCGGAGCTCCATTATTTGCTCAGCCCCAAAATGCACAACAGGCACCACCGACATCCGCACAACTTAATTTTGATGCCTTACTCATAACTCATTCGCATGAAGATCATATTAAGGATTTATCAGATCTTGTAAAGAAAATATCACAAACAAATACAGTGCAGAAAATTAACATCTACTGCACTCGAGAATGCCAAGATCAATTGAGAAGTAAATTATCATTATCTTCTGATGAATACAGGTTTCTAAACTTCAATGTAGTGAAGCCTAATGAGTTTTTTAAAATTGGGCCAATTTCAATAATGCCTGTTTCAGCATATCACGGTGAGGATTCTCCTGCTGGATCTGCTATATATGCGGTTAACGTATTTGAAAAGAAGATAATAGTGGGTTGGGATTTCTTATCTCTACCAGATGTTAGCGAAAATATATTATGGAATCCTGATTTGGCTATTTTAGGGACAGAAACTTATAATGATCATCCTGAAACTGGAATGATCTCAGTAACTGAAGCATATAATATTGTAAGAAGATGGAACGCCAAGGAGTGTTATATACTCCATTATAGCGGGTTAAAAGATTTTGAAGAGGCCAAAAATCAATGGTTTAGAGGGCCTGTGAAAGCCCTGTCTTTGGACGAGCTACAGCGAACAATTGATTCACATTTAAGACTTACTGGAGCTGAAGGTAAGTTTAGGATTACAGTTGCGAAGGAAGGAATGATATGGACTCCAAAGGAAGAAGCAATCGGACAGGGATATGATAAGATGGTGCCGTTAGGCAAGGTTCTTGAAATTGAAAGCCTCGACAGGTATGTACTAAGGATTGAAAAAGACGAGAGGAATGATAAGGTGATGCTTATGATTGAAGATAGTGTCAACAGGTATAATTTGATGTTTGAGAAACCTTTCAAGGATAGGAATAATGAGGGTATGCTTCATGCTCTGGGAGAAAGAGGAACACTTAGCAAAGGCCCCGAGTTAGTAATGGAGCTAAGCATGGGTACATCTTCCGTTCCTACTCTAAAGATAGATGCATTCAAGGGTCGAAAGAGTGTTTTCAAAGATGACGTATTAATAAATGATAATGATGCTCTAAGATTCAAACAGTATATTCAAGAGAACTTTGGCTAACAAGAAGTAGAATAGAGATAACAAATGCACTTCCTATATAGACAGCTAACCATCTTAGCTGATCCAACACAAGTTTTCTCTTATCAAAAGCGTCCATATCAGTACATTATACGTTTTTATTACTACTTTCGCATCCAAATACTTTGCTATCAGATTAGGCATAGCTGAATCGAGCATTGAACTAGGACAAGTATTGAATGCGATTCTAAACAATTTTGAGCGGATTTGACATCCTATCAAAGGATTCGAAAGGACAGATAAAGATTTTATTGTTGTGATATGGATACGTTTGGAAGAAAAATGAGTAAGCCATAATGTTAAGCTCTACAGAGGTGACTCATCTCCATACACTAATGAATATGCTGTTCGACATTCAATAGCATCTTTAAGAGTAGTAACTTTCAGACTCTAACTAACACTACCGGCTATCCTAGAAGATGAATGAAGGAATATGGATAGTCGTACTGTTCACCAGCCTTACCTTTGTTCATTTGAAATGATTCATTATCCCGTGCATCAAGAATATCAAAATCTAGGACTACTGGACCACGTCTGACTCTAACTTTTTATCATCAATAACTGCAATTAGATCACTTAACCAAGGATCGTTTTCCGATTAATGCCACCTTAGATCATCACTTATCTGTGATTAGTCAGATTTCTCGTGATCGCCTTATCATCATAATAATTTCATAAATAAATAGTTTCGGTTACCTAGACTTGATAACTTCTACTTCCCCATCATTGGCCGTTACTATTATTCGATCAAAATCCAGATCTGGAGGCGTAATCATTACCGACGAAAATGGGCTCATATCTCCAATTGGTTGGACCCGTTCTTGATCATCAAATTGTACGTCGTAAGCCTGGGATCATCGTAAATCCTATAGCGCGATTAGTCTCCGGCATAGATTCACCGATTTTTTGAAT
>Ga0214469_1000090_pt1 | contig 25160 bp, 27 predicted proteins | sample RVTome_10_FD_187340 | JGI IMG/M metagenome (GOLD analysis project Ga0214469, IMG submission 187340) | Soil microbial communities from uranium-contaminated site in the Upper Colorado River Basin, Wyoming, United States - RVT153D57 HiSeq ... | reverse complement strand
CTCCAGCAGCTCGATCCCGCGGCGGCGCTGGGCCTTCTCCTCCCGGGCGGCCCCCATGCGCAGCATGGCCCGGCCGAAGCCGATCGAGCCGTCGGCGTGGGCACCGGTCAACACGTTCTCGAGCACCGTCAGCGCCGGGAACAGCGCCACGTTCTGGAACGTGCGGGCCAGGCCCAAACGGGCGATGCGGTGGGCGGGTACGTCGAGCAGCTCGACGCCATCGAAGGTGACCCTCCCGCTGGTGGGCTGGTAGAGCCGGCTCAGCACGTTGAAGAGCGTGGTCTTGCCAGCGCCGTTGGGCCCGATCAGCGCGCATATGGTGCCCCGCTCGACCGAGAACGTGAGCTCGTCGAGCGCGACGACGCCGCCGAATCGGACCCCAACACTGGTCACATCCAACAACGCCAACAAGGCCCCCTCGTCGTCCACCCCCGGGCGAAGTTGGGGCCAGTCAAGCACATGTCCCAGCCGCAGTGGTGCGGCGGTCGCCCGGGCTAGTGCCGTGACCATGAACGTTCGCCCGTCCACGCCGAGTCAGGATCGTCGCTCGCAAGGACGCACGACGAAGGAAGTCGCCAGCACTTTCGAGGAGGAGGACGCCGCGAGCGGCGATGCTGGCCGGCGTGGTGGGCGCAAACGTTTGTGGTCACGGCACTAGCGACCCACCAGCTTCGGCAATGCGGCGAGGTCGACGCCTGCCAGCGACGGCACCACCAGGTCGGCGGCGCTCATGTCCAGCCCGGCCGTCATCGGGCCCGGCACGGCCACGACCGCCATGCCCGCAGCCCGGGCGGCGGCGACGCCGTTGGGCGAGTCCTCGAACGCCACGCAGTGGGCCGGCTCCACGCCCAGCCGCTCGGCGGCCCGGAGGAACAGGTCGGGTGCCGGCTTGGTGCGAGCGGCCGCGCGGCTCAGGTCGTCCCGCGTGACCACCGCCGCGAACCGGGACCTCAGGCCCAGCCGTTCGAGATGGCCGCCGACCCAGTCGAGCCCCGACGACGACGCAACCGCGGTGGTGATCCCTTCGGCGGCGGCGGCGTCGAGCAGCTCGACCACGCCGTCGCAGGGCGGCAGCGCGTGGAGGAGCTCGAGCCGGCGCGCCTCGCGCCGGGCGACCAGAGCGGCACGGTCGACCGGGCGCCCCAGGCGATCGGCCAGGACCTCGGACCAGTGGGGGTGGTCGGCGGTGCCGATGATCGAATGCCACCATGCCAGGTCGAGCGTCTCGCCGTGCTCGGCGAAGATGCCGGCGGTCGTCTCGTAGGTGCAGGTCTCGGTGTCGAGGATCAGCCCGTCGAAGTCGAAGACCAGCGCTGCGAGCCGGCGCGAAGCGCCGCCTCCACGCGGCATGTTTCCCGCTCTCGCTGCTTCGCAGCGGGCCGCTCGCGCTTCGGCGCTGTGCTTCCCGCTCTCGGCGCTTCGCGCCGGGCCGCTCGGGCCCGGGGCTGCGCTTGGCGCCGCAGCCTCAGGCATATCGCCACCGACGGCACTCACCTGCGTCACCCAGCGGCGTCGTCCCCCGGGAGCGACCGGGGGGTCTTTGCGGCCCAGGCGACAAGCGAGTCCACCAACCCGTCGATGGTGTGGACCTCGGCCTCGGCGTCGACCGCGAGCCCGTGCTCCCGGGCGGTGGCGGCGGTGATCGGTCCGATGGCAACCACCGCCGGCGGGATGGGCCGATCTCCCATCGCCGCCAAGAAGTTGGTGACCGTCGACGACGACGTGAACGTCACGACGTCTGCCTCGGCGACGGCAGCGGCCTGCTCCTCGGTGAGCGGTGCCTGCTCGGTGCGGTACGCCTCGACCACGTCGACGTCCCATCCCTTTCCACGCAGCCCGTCGGGCAGGACGTCCCGCGCCACTGCCGCCCGGACCAGCAACACCCGTCCCCCGCGGGCGGCACCCGGTCCCGGGAAGGCATCGAGCAACGACTCGGCGACGAACCGCGGCGGCACCAGGTCGACCACGAGATTTGCGCCGGCCAGCGCCTCGGCGGTGCCCGGGCCGATCGCCGCCAGGCGGGCCCCGGCGAAGGCCCGGGCGTCGCGGCCCCGATCTTCCACGGCATCCAGCAGCCGGCGGGCGCCGTTGCGGGAGGTCAGGACCACCCAGTCGTAGTCCCCGAGGCGGCCCGCCGCAGCCACCAGCGCCGCCCCGCCGTCGGCCGGGTCGCGGATCTCGATCGCCGGCGCCTCGACGGTGGTCGCCCCCTGGGCCTGCAGCCGCACCACGAGCTCGTCGGCCTGCTCGCGAGCGCGGGTCACCACGACCCGCCGCCCGAACAACGGCCGGTTCTCGTACCAGGCGAGGTCCGACGCGGCCACCTCGCCGATCACGATCGTCGACGGGGTCCCGAGGGCCTGATCGGCGATCGTGGCGAGCGTGCCCCGCACCGTGCGTTGCTCGGGCCGGGTCCCCCACTGGACCGCCGCCACCGGGGTGTCGGGCGACCGACCCGCCGCCATCAGCTCCGCGGCGATCCGCCCGATGCGGGCGACGCCCATCAGCACGACGATCGTGCCGCCGACCCGTGCCACCGCCCGCCAGTCGACCGAGCCCTCGGCGCCCTCGGCGCCCGGCTCCTCGTGTCCCGTGACGATGGTGACGCTGGTGGACGAGTGCCGCAGCGTTACCGGGATGCCGGCGTAGGCCGGCACGGCGATGGCCGAGGTGATGCCGGGCACGACCTCGAACGGCACGTTCGCGTCGCGCAACGCCGTCGCCTCTTCGCCGCCGCGGGCGAATACGAAGGGGTCGCCGCCCTTGAGACGCACCACGTTCTCGCCGTGGCGGCCGCGCTCGATGAGCAGGTCGTTGATCTCGGACTGCGTCAGGCGCACCTGGCCCGGCGCCTTGCCGACGTCGATGCGCTCGGCGGCTGCGGGCGCCAGGTCGAGCAGCGACTCCTGCGACAACCGGTCGTAGACGACGACGTCGGCCCGGCGCAGCAGCTCGAGCGCGCGCACAGTCAGCAGCCCAGGGTCACCGGGGCCCGCCCCCACGAGGTGGACGGTCAAGGGCGCAGCCCCCGAGCGGTCGACCGCGCGAGCGCCTTACGGCTTCGCGCCGACCATGGGGTGCGGGGGCGCAGCCCCCGGGGATGAACCGTCATCAGCCCCGGTCCAGGAGTGCGGCACCACCGTGGTCGTCGAGCAGCTGGCGCGCTACCGACCGGCCCAGCGCCGCACCCGACGACGCCGGCCCCGCCAGCTCGTGGCGCACCACCGTCCCACCATCGGCCGAGGCCACCAGGCCACGAACCCGGAGCCGGTCGCCGGCGATGGTGGCGTGCGCGGCGGCGGGCACCGAACAGTCACCGCCGAGCTCGGCCAGGAACCCACGCTCGGCGTCGACGACTCGGCGGCTCGGCGAGTGCTCGATGCGATCGAGCAGGCAGCGGGTGTCGGTGTCGCCGGCGCGGCACTCGACCGCCAGCGCACCCTGCCCCACCTGGGGCAGCATCACGTCGGGATCGAGGCGCTCGGCGATCCGGCCTGACAGGCCGAGCCGGTCGAGGGCGGCAGCGGCCATCACCACGGCGGCGATGTCGTCGCGCTCCGCGCACGCCAGCCGGGTGGCGATGTTGCCTCGCAGGCCTTCGAACCGCAGGTCGGGCCGCATGTGGGCCAGTTGGGCCCGGCGGCGCAGCGACCCGCTCGCCACCACCACGCCCGGGGCGAGGGCGGTGAGGGTCGCGCCCACCAGGGCGTCGCGCACATCGGCGCGCTCGGGCACGGCCCCGATCACCAGGCCCTCGGGCGTCAGCGACGGCAGGTCCTTGGCCGAGTGCACCGCGACGTCGGCCCGACCCTCGAGCACGGCGGCCTGCACCTCCTTGACGAACACTCCCTTGCCGCCCAGTTCCCAGATGGGGACGTCGCGACGGCGGTCACCACTGGTCTCGACCACCACCGTCTCGACGACGAGGCCGGGCTCGGCCTTCTGCGCCAGGACGGCAACGTGGTCGGCCTGCCAGCGGGCCAGGGCTGAACCCCGGGTCGCCACCCGGAGCCGTCTCACGCTCAGTGCCTCAACCCTCTATCTCGAACAGCTCACGCAGAGCGGCAACGAGACGGTCGCCCCGGGGACTGCCGGCGGCGTCCTTGAGGACCACGGTCGGCTGGTGGAGCAGCTTGGACACGAGTCGCCTCGTCACTGCGTCGACGAGGTCCGCCTGCTCGGCGCCGAGGTCGTCGAGCCGACCGCGGAGGCGTTCGACCTCCGCCTGGCGCACCAGCTCGGCCCGCTCGCGCAGTGCCACGATCATCGGGGCCACCTCGCGGGCCGAGCTGGCGTCGAGATAGCGCTCGAGCTCGTCGTTGAGAATCGCCTCGGCGGCCGCGACCTCGCGCCGCCGCCCGGCTACGCCGATGGCGGCGAAGCCGCGGAGATCGTCCATGTCGAGCAGGGTGACCCCGTCGATGTCGGCGACGGCCGGATCGACGTCGCGCGGCACGGCGATGTCGACCACCAGCAGGGGTCGACGCGAGCGCCCGCTCATGACCGGCTCCAGGTCGGACCGCTCGATGATCGGCGCCTGCGACCCGGTCGATGTGAGCAGCAGGTCGATGTCGGCGACACGGTCCGGCACCTCGACGAGTGCCACGGGCTCGGCGCCGATGCGGGCGGCCAGCGTCACCGCCCTGGCCTGCGTGCGATTGGCCACCATCAGGTTGAGGCGCTCCCCGGCGCCGGCCAGGGCGACGGCCATGCCCTCGCCCATGTCGCCCGCACCCAACAGCAGCACGGTCCTGCCGGCCAGGCCGCCCAGCCGCTCACGCGCCATGGCCACGGCCGCCTGCGAGACCGAAGCGACCTTGCGGCTGATGCCAGTGTCGGTGCGGGCCCGCTTGCCGCCCTCGAGCGCGTGCCGCAACAGCAGGTTGAGCCCGGGACCGGCCGCGCCCTGGTCGCGGGCTCGATCCCAGGCCTGCTTGACCTGGCCCTGAATCTCGCTCTCGCCCAGAACGGCGGAGTCGAGTCCGGCCGTCACCGAGAACAGGTGAGCGGCCGCCGCCGAGTCGTAGTGGACGTAGAGATGGTCGGAGAAGTCCTCGGGGGGTAGGAACGAGTGCTCGGCCAGGAAGCCACGGATGTCGCTGTAGGCGCCGTGGAACCGCTCGGCGACCGCGTACACCTCGGCGCGGTTGCACGTGGAGAGCACCATGGCCTCGCTGATGTGCTCGCGGCTGCACAGGTCGTGGAGGGCCTTGGGGACCTGACCGTCCGGCACGCTCATCCGCTCGAGCAGCTCGAGCGGGGCGGTGCGGTGGTTCAGTCCGATGACGACGACAGACACGAGCGCAGGCGCTCCCTTGCAGCTTCGAGCCGGCCGGCCCGAACGAGTTCCAGAATTCCCGAATCGAGCGCCGATCGCCAATCCAGGTCTTCGGTCGATCGACCCTCGCTCCGGACGCGAGTGCGCTCTTCGGCGAACAGCCCGATCAGCTGGTCGTATTCCGGTCCGAGCTCGGCGGCCAGGCGGTCGCGGACCCAGGATGCGACCGCCGGGCTGTGCCCCGCGGTCGACACGGTCACCGTCAGCCGACCCTGGCGCAACCGCGCCGGCAGAGTCACCGTGCAGCGCTCGGGATCGTCGGCGCTGTTGATCCACACGCCGGCGGCCTCGGCGTCGTCGTAGACCTCCTGGTTTGCGACCGGGTCGCCGCTTGCGGCCACCACCAGCCGGTACCCGGCCGCCTCGCCGCGTCGGTACGGCCGGGCTTCGGCGACGACGTCGGCGTCGCCGCTGGCGGCACCTCGGGCCAGCTCGATGATCTCCCCATCCAGCTGCGGGGCCACCACGGTCACCCGGGCTCCCGCCTCGACAAGTCCACGCACCTTGTGCAGCGCCACCGGCCCGCCCCCGACCACCAGGCATCGCCGGCCGTGGACGATCAGGTTGACCGGGTAGACGGGGTGCTCGACCGGCATGGTGGGCGGCGTGGCGCCTCGGCCCGGCTAGGTCGCCGGGGGCGCCGCCGTCGGTGTGGGCGCCACCTGGGCCACGCGGTCTGACGCGGTCTTGCGCTGCTGGTAGAAGCTGAGGATCTGCAACTCGACCGCCAGGTCGACCTTGCGGAGCGACACCTCGGGGGGCACCGACAGGATCGTCGGTGCGAAGTTGAGGATGGAACTGACCCCGGCGGCGATCATGCGGTCGGCCACCTCCTGGGCGGCGCTGGCCGGGGTGGCGATGATGCCGATGGCGATCTGGTGGCGGGCGGCGATGGCGGGCAGTTCGTCGATGTGGCGGACCGCGATGCCGTTGACCTCGGTGCCGATGACCCGCGGGTTGGCGTCGACCAGGGCGGCCACGGGAAAGCCCCGCTCGTGGAACCCGGCGTAGTTGGCCAGCGCGTGGCCGAGGTTGCCGATGCCGGCGATCACGACGTGCCAGTCGTGGGTGAGGCCCAGCTCGCGGCTCATCTGGAAGAGCAGGTACTCGACGTCGTACCCCACGCCGCGGGTGCCGTAGCTGCCGAGGTAGCTGAGGTCCTTGCGCACCTTGGCGGCGTTGACACCGGACATCTCGGCGAGGCGCTCCGACGAGACGGTGGGCATGCCGTCGTTGGCGACCTCGAGCAGGCTCCGGAGGTAGAGCGGGAGACGGGTCACGGTGGCCTCGGGGATCTTGCGTGCCTGCCGCTTGCCACCGTTCGCCATCAGCCCGGCAGCCTACCGCCGCTTGTTCACACGCTCACAAGGTCACCGGTGTGGCATGTGTCCCGTCGTTCGCGCCGCACGCAACGGTCAACGGAGCCGCCGGCGCAGGAGCTTGCCGGTGTCGCCGTGCGGCAGTTCGTCGACGAACGTGACGATCGACGGGCACTTGTAGCGAGCCAGATGGCGGGAGGCGTAGTCGATGAGCGCGTGCTCCTCGATCCTGGCGCCCGCCTCCGGCACCACGAAGGCCTTCACGGCCTCGCCCGTGTGCGGGTGGGCCACGCTCACCACCGCCGCCTCGGCGACGTCGGGGTGGCGACGCAGCACCGTCTCCACCTCGGCCGGAACCACATTGAAGCCCGACACGATGATCACGTCCTTCACCCGATCGACGAGCCACAGGAAGCCGTCGTCGTCCACGACCGCCAGGTCGCCGGTCCGCAGCCAGCCGTCCTCGGTCAGCGTTGCCCTGGTCGCTTCGGGATCGTCCCAGTAGCCGGCGAACACGTTCGGGCCCTTGACCCAGACCTCACCCGGGTCGCCGACCAGCGCATCCTCGCCGTACCGGTCGATGAGGCGCACGAGCAGACCGGGCAGCGGCAGGCCGATGCTGCCATCGGGTGCCGGGTGCCCCGCCCCACTGGTGACCACCGGCGAGGCCTCGGTCAGTCCGTAGCCCTCGGAGAGCACGACGCCGTAGCGGGCGGCGATGGCACGCCGGAGTTCGGGATCGAGCGATGCCGCCCCGGACACACCGAGCCTCAGGCTCGCCATGGGGTTGGCGTCGCCGGCACCCGTGGACGGGAGGTCCGCCCACGCCCGCCACATGGTGGGCACGCCGGACACGACCGTGATCTTGTGCTCGGCGAGCAGCGCGAGCGCCTCCGCCGGATCGAACCGCTCGACCAGCACCACCGAGCCCCCGACCGTCAACATGAGCCCGAGCACCGCGTTGAGCCCGAAGATGTGGAACAACGGGATCACGCCCAGCGCGACGTCGTCGGCCGTCGGCTGGCCCGCGGTCCTGTCCCCGACATCGCTTGCCGTCGCGGCTCGGACCTGGTCGATGTTGGAGCGGAGGTTCCCGTGGCTGAGCATGGCCGCCCGCGGCAGGCCGGCCGTGCCGCTGGTGAAGAGCAACACCGCCAGGTCGTCGTCGGCCCGTTCCACCAACGCCGACGGCTCGCCGCCGAGCAGGTCACCGATCGCCACCACGTCGGCGTCCGCCAGCCTCGTCGCCGCCTCGCCCCCGAACGCCGGGAGCCCGGTGTCATCCGCCAGCGCCAGCTGGGCGCCGACGATGGCCAGCTCGCGCTCGAGCTCGGGCGGCGGGCTCAGGGGGTTGAGCGGCACCGCCACGGCGCCGACGCCGAGCACGCCCAGATAGGCGGCCACGAAGAACCGGTTGTTGGCGGCGACGATGGCGACCCGGTCGCCGGGTGCGACACCCCTGCCCAGCAGGGCGCCCCGGATCTCGGCCACCTGCGAGCGGAGCTCGCCGTAGCTGGTGACCTCACCTCCGCTCACCAGCGCCGGCGCGTCCGCCGGGTGGGGCTCGATCGCGGACGCGAGGTTCACCTGCCCGTCTCTCCTCGTGGCTCCGAATCCAGCCCGACCCCCACCCGCCGCGCCGTGATGGGCACGGTCTGCGACCGACTCATGTCTGCTAGCGCGCCAGGAACAGTAGCTGGATCGCCGACGCGCCGAGGATGAGCGCCAGCAGGATGGCGAGGACCATGGTGGTACCCGGCCTCATGATCCTGCCGGCCGGTGGGGCTGGAGCCGTACGGGACTTGAAACTCCGGCCCGACCGCGACCGCCACTGCTGGCGGCGTCGGCCTGACGACCGGCGCTGTCAGGTTGTGCGCGGGCACCGTTGCCGTCGGACGCCTCGCCGCCCCTGCCAGCCTCGTCCCCGAGAGGCACGAGGGCGAGCTCGTCGCCGGCCGCGATCTGCAGCGTGTCGGCGGCCGAGACACGGCTCATGGCCACGGCCAGCAGCCCGTAGCTGTCCACGACCAGGCCGACCTGGCCGCTACCCAACTCGTCGAACGCTCGCACCCGTAGCGCCGTTCGCGTGCCCTCCGTCGGGCGGGTCCACCGGAGCTGCACCCGTTCGCCCCACGACGCGATCTGGTCGGGGTCGACGTTGAGCTGGCAGTTGCCGTAACGGTCCACCCACAGGACCTCGCCCACGATCGCGCCATCCTCGTCCCGGGGCAGGGGGACGAGACCGGGGACCAGTTCCGCGGGATCGAGTCGTGGCCCGAGGTCATCGAGGGGCACGCCCGCACAAAGGTGCGCGGCCGCCGGGCCGAAGACGTCGCGGCCGTCGAAGGTGGGCCCGGGCGATGCCAGCCGGTACTCGGGGTTGGTGAGCTCCACGGCGGCGGTGGCGCCCCCGACCATGCCGACGGCCGCAGCCAACAGCCCGTTGTCGGGCCCCACGAGGTAGGACTGTCCGCCACCCACCTCGATGGCGACGGCCTTGCGGTCGGTTCCGACACCGGGATCCACCACCGCCAGCACCACGCCCGGGCAGAGGTACTGCACGCTGCGGGCCAGCGTGAGGGAACCGGCCTTGACGTCGTAAGGCTGGATGTCGTGGGTGATGTCAACGACGGTGACCCGCGGCTCGATCGAGCGAATGACGGACTTCACCACGCCGACGAACTCGTCGGTGGTGCCGTAGTCGGACAGGAACGAGACCGTGTCGAAGCGCGGTACCACGGCCCCAGTCTGTCGTGTCGGTCGCGGACCGACGCCATCAGAGGTGGCGGTCGCGGTCCGGCTACGGCATGACAGTGGCGGTCGGGCTGGAGTGTCAGCCGGCCTGGGTGAACCGGTCGGCCAGGTAGGCGTCGACGTCTTCCTCGAGGATCCGGTACGCCTTGCCCACCCGGACGGCGCGCAGCTCGCCGGACTTGATCAGCCGGTAGACGGTCATCGACGACACCCGCAGCAGATCGGCGACCTCGCGAGGCGTGAGGAACCGGGCGCGCGACATAGGCATGTGGAAGACCCCTTCCAACTCCGCTGGGGTCACTGTATGCGACCGTTGCTGGTGGGGCGAGTGGGGACGTGCGGGTCGAGGGCCTGGGCGGGACGCCGGGATCGCCTCAGCTCCGCCCCAGCTCGCGGCTGCGCTCGGTGGCCGCCAGCACCGCCTCCAGGAAGGCGGAGCGCACGCCCCCAGCCTCGAGGGCGCGCAGGCCGGCGGCGGTGGTGCCGGCCGGCGATGTGACCGCAGCTCGCAGGCTTGCGGGCTCCTCGGGCGACTCGACGAGCAGCCGCGCGGAGCCCAGCAGGGTCTGCACCGCCAGCGTCGTCGCCACCGGGCGGGGCAGGCCGGCGAGCACACCCCCCTCGATGAGCGCCTCGGCCACCAGGAAAACATAGGCGGGGCCCGATCCCGACAAGCCGGTCACGGCGTCGAGCAGTGCCTCCTCGACCCGCACGACCTTGCCCACGGCACCGAGGATCTCCTCCGCCCACGCCAGGTCTGACTCGTCGGCCCCCCGACCGGCGGCGACGGCCGCCGCCCCGGCGCCGACCAGCGCGGGCGTGTTGGGCATGGCCCGCACCACCGGGGTGCCGGGCAGGAGGTCCGCCTCCAACCGTCGGATCGTGATGCCCGCAGCGATTGACAGCACGGGAGCCCGAGAGCCGGTCTCGGCCAGCGCCCGGCAGGCCGTCTCCACGTCGCCGGGCTTCACCGCCACGACGTGACCGTGCGCGACGTCGGGCTCACCGGCGACCGTGACGCCGGGAAAGGCGGCACGGAGCTGCGCGGCCCGGCCCGGCAGCTTCTCGACCGCCCGCAGCTCGGCTGCGCGGGCCCAGGCGCCGGTCAGGAGGCCGGCGAGCAAGGCCTCACCCATCTTCCCACCGCCGATGACCTGGAGCTTTGGCATGCGCCTTGCTCCCCGCTCTTGGCCTTCGGCCGGGCCGCTCGGGCTGCCGACGCGCTGCCTCCCGCTCCCACGGCCGCTCGGGCCGGGCTCGCTCTCTGGCCCTGCGGGACGCTCGCTCATCGTCAGCGACGTTACGGCCCACGGGTGCCCGGGCGCGAGGCGAGCCAGCTCGACTTCCCCGATCGGTGGACCGCCCCGCTCCCAGGCCCGCCCAAGCTAGATCGAGATGTAGTTGAAAGCAACGAAAGATATGGGAATTAGCCCTTGAATCGGGAGGCGTAGCCGATCCGCATGGCGGGTCGGAAGAACTGTTCGGTCCACTCGTAGAGCGAGCCCAGGATGCGGTCGAGCTCGTCGTCGTCGACGGCGTCGTTGGCGATCTGGCCCACCAGGAAGATGGCGTCCTCCTCACCGATGGCGAACGCTCCGCCGTACAGCTTGACGTTGCGCCGCAGCAGGTGCTCGTAGAAGGCGGCGTGGTTCTCCTCGGGCGACGGCATCACATAGGTCTCGTAGTGCAGGGTGCGCTGGCGGAGGTGGAACCAGATGGTGAACACGTCCTTCTCGTCGCCCCGCACCCGTACGAACCACCGCCGCTGTCCGGACTCGGTGTCGCGTTCGACGGCGGCCACCATCGGGTTCTCGGTGCGTTGGCGCTCCAGCCACGCCTCGATGCGGGCGCCGACAGCCTCCAGCTCCTCGTCGGCAAGGGGCCGCTGCGTCATCGTTGTGCGCTCATGCTGCTCCGCGACGGGCCGCTCGGGCTCCGACGCCTTGTTTCCGCTCTTGCGTGTCGCCCGTCACCCTGACGCGGCGGGCCGCTCGGGCCCGGGGCTCGCTCTCACCTTGTTGCCCCGTCACCCTCGATGGACGCTCGCTCACGGGGACGCTACCCGGACGGGCGCCTACGCCTCGGCGCCGCACGCGATGGGTGACCGGGCGGTGAGATCGGCGTAGATGCGGCGCAGGCGGGCCGCGGCGGTCGACCAGGTGAAGTTGCGGGCTCGGCTGGCGGCGGCGGCGGCGAGCTCCTGGCCCAGAGCCGGATTGTCGAGGATCTGCCCGGCATAGGCCGCGAACACCTCGGGATCGCGGCCCTCGACCAGGAACCCCGTGCGGCCGTGCTCCACCAGCGTGCGCAGCCCGCCGACGGCGGCGGCAACCACCGGGGTGCCGCAGGCCGCCGCCTCCAACGCCACCAGGCCGAAGGATTCGCTACGGCTCGGCACGAGCACCACGTCCGCGGCCCGGTAGTAGGTCGACAGCATGTGGTGGGGTTGGGGATCGGTGAACCGGATGCGGTCGGCCACCCCCAGCGACGCCGCCAGCTTGTCGATGCGCTCGACCTCCTCGCGCCCACCGGGTCCGCTGGCCCCACCGACCACCACCAGAACGGCCCGGGGGTCCTCCAGCGCGCCCAAGGCCCGCACGGCCACGTCCAGCCCCTTGAGGGGCTGGATCCTTCCCACGAACAGGACCATCGGCCCGTCGCCCAGGCCGAGGTGCGCCACGGCGGCGCGGGCCCCGTTGCGGTCGACATGTCGCCCGCTCCCACGATCGCTCGGGCCTGGCGAGAAGAAGGCGTGGATCACGCCCGGCGGAACGATCTCGATCCGGTCGGGATCGGCGCCGTAGAGCCGCTCGAGCTGCGCCGCCTCGGCCGTGGAGTTGGCGAGAATGGCGTCCGAGCACCTGATGACCTCGGCCTCGGCTTCGATGCGCCTCTGTGGTTCGAGGTCACCGGTTTCGGCCTTGACCCGGGCCAGGGTGTGGAACGTCGACACCAGCGGCAGGTCCAGCTCGTGCTTCAGGCGATGCCCGGCCACGCCCGAGAGCCAGTAGTTGGCGTGGAGGGCGTCGGCGGCGTTGGCGCCGCCTTGAGCCGTGAGCCGCGCCAGCACGCCGTCGGCGAATTGGTCGACAACCTCGGGGAGGACCTCCTTGGGCAGGTCCACGGGCCCCGCCGGCACGTGCACCACCCGGAACCCCGGCTCGACGTCGACGACGTCCGGCAACCCGTCGGCCCAGCGTCGGACGTACACGTCACTCGTCACGCCGGCCTGCGCGAGCGCCGACACCAGCTCGCGCACGTAGACGTTCATGCCACCACTGTCGCCGGCACCCGGCTGGGCCAGCGGCGACGTGTGCAGGGAAAGGACCGCGAGTCTTCGCACCAAGACCCCCCAACGCCGGCTGCCCCCGAGAGATTCCTGACCGGTTGGGTCGTCGTTCGAGGTCGTAGGACCTGTGGCCGACGCCCGAATACGCCGGAGGTCCGGTGTGTGTTCCGGCTCACCGTGGGTAGGTTCGAGGTGCCCCCGTCCCCCAGGAGACACAAGGAGTGCCGATGTCTTTCGAGCTGCCCCCGCTGCCATACGCCAAGGACGCACTCGGCCCCCACATGAGCGAGAAGACGCTCGACTTCCACTACGGCAAGCATCACCAGGCCTACGTGAACACCCTCAACCAGCTCATCGAGGGCACCGAGCACGAGCGGCGGTCGCTCGAAGAGATCATCCTCGCCGCCGAGCCCGGAACGCCATTGTTCAACAACGCCGGCCAGAACTGGAACCACAACTTCTTCTGGCATTGCATGACCCCAGGTGGTGGTGGCGAGCCCGAGGGTGAGCTGAAGACGGCCATCGAGCAGTCGTTCGGTTCGGTCGACGACTTCCTGCAGACATTCACCGACAAGGCGACGAAGTTGTTCGGCTCGGGCTGGACCTGGCTCGCGAAGGGCGACGGCGGCCTCGAGGTCGTGCAGACCAGCAATGCCGACCTGCCGCTCAAGCACAGCATGACGGCGCTGCTCACCATCGATGTGTGGGAGCACGCCTACTACCTCGACTACCAGAACGCCCGGCCGGCATACGTGGAGACCTGGCTGCAACACCTGGTCAACTGGGAGTTCGCCGCCGCCAACCTCGCGAAGAGCTAGCACCAACGGCTCGCCCGTTCCCCGGCGAGCAACCTCTGGTTGCGGGCGGACGAAACGTCAAAAGGCGGCAGACGCGGCAGCCCAGAGCGGTCCGAGCACCAGGAGCGTGTCGATGCGGCGCAGGGCCGGCGCGGAGGCGCCGGCGTCCGGGAGCAGCCCGGAGGCCGCGATCTGTCCGAGCGGGCAGGCCGCGGCCGCGAACCCGAGAAGCGGAGCGCCGACGTCGTCGAACGGGTTGACCAACAGCACCGCCAGCGGGAACCCGATGAGCAGCGCGGTCGTGATCCCGGCGAGCGGACCCTCGACTGGATTGGACGCACCCGAGCCCACGACGAAGTCGCCCATCTCGTAGGCGCTCACAAGCAGGAGGAGCACCACGGCCGAGGCCCGGGAGTCGCCGCGCACCAGCACCATCGACGCCGCGCCCACCGAGGGCACGATCGCCAGGAGCAGGATGCCGAGCGCGGCTGCCCGTCCGCCCCGCCCTGCCAGGCGCTCCCCCCCGGGCGTGCACGCCGCTCCGATCGCAACCAGGACGCCCACGCAGAGCGCGGCGATGAGCAGCCGCGTGCCGCCGAGCGCGGCCAGCACCGGGACTGCGCCGAGACCGGCGGCGACGTCGGCCTGCCACGAGACCGAACCCCAGGCCCGCACCACCTGGCGCGCGGCCCAGCCGGCGGCCACGCCGTAGATCAGCGCCGCGCTGATGGGGCTGGCGAACACGCCGGCGAGCGCCAAGAGGAACCAGCCGACGCCCAGGCGTACGCGCGGCCCATCGATGTCGTAGACGACCGCCAGGCGACCGCGGCGCCGCGTGGGGGCATCGCGCTGCGGACGGACACGGCGGTCGGTCGCCGGCCCTCGCCGGCCCGCCTGCGTGGTCAGGTCACCCCTGGTCCCGACGTTGGGACCGGGCGAGCGGCGGCGCGCCCTGGGCATGCCGGCCGCGGCTCCCGCACGCCCCGGTCCGGGCGCGTTGCCCCGCGCTCCGGTGGCGTTGCGGGGGGGCCCGGCTGCGCCACGACGCTGATCCGGCGCCGCCCTACCGGGACCCGGGACGGCACCCGGAGGCGGGCGGCTTGCAGCCGATCGAGGGTCGGGCGTCGGGCGCCGCGTCGGCGGCGGCTGGCCCGGGGCCCTTCGCGGGATGGGCGACGTCGGCGGGCCCGCGGGAGGCGGCGCCGGGCCGGACGCCGAGTGACCGGGCGACGACGAGACCGGTGGCGTCGCGCCCCACCGCGGCGCAGGGGAGTCCTGGACGCGCGGCGTCGGGCCGGATGTGGTGGGGCTCATCGGCGTGCCCCCGGTCCGCAGACTCGCACGGTGTGCGTCGTCACGAGCCACCACCGGATACGGGCGGCAGCACGGCCACCTCGTCGTGGGCCGTCACCGGATCGTCCCCATGCGCAGGTTCGCCGTTCAGCCAGATACGGCACGTGGGCAGCAGCGCTCCGAAATCCTCGCCATAGCGGGCCCGAGCGGCGGCCAGCACCTCGTCGACCGTCGCGCCGTCCACCGTGTCACGCGCGCTGCCGGCGGCCTCACGGGCCTGGGCGAACAGGCGGAGCACGGCCAACGGCGATCCCCTCACACGACCTCGGCCAGGCCGTTCTTCACGACTACGGCACCCTGGCTGGTGGCCTCGAACACGTACACCCTCGCGCCGTCGACCGTCGCAGTCATCGACGGGCCGGCCTCGTGGACTCGGGTCACCACGTCGTTGCCCGGAAAGACGTTGGCGGCGAACCGCACCGCCAGGCGCCGCAGCCGCGTGGGATCGTCGCCCGCCACGGTCGTGATCACGGACTGGCTGCACATCGCCATCGTGCACAGCCCGTGGGCGATGATGCCGGGCAGGCCCACCGACCGCGCCAGCTCGTCGTCGACGTGGATGGGCATCAGGTCGCCCGACGCGTCGCGGTAACGGTAGGTCTGGTCGTCGTCGACGTGGACGGCGTGCTCGCCGACCGCGCGGCTGCGCGCCTCTTCGGGGAAATCGTGCGCCGGCTTGTCGGGGCCCCCGGACTCGCCGTCGACCATGCCGCGGATGAACAACGTGAAGAACTGCGTCAGCACCGGCTCCCCGGTCGCGGTGTCGCTGCTCGCGACCGTCACGGTGTAGCGGGTGCCGGATCCGCCCACTCGCACGCTGAACGGCTGACTGACGCTGGTGATCGATCGGCCCGGCACCAACGGCTGGTGGAAGTGCATGTCCTGCTCGCCGTGCACGACGAACATGGCGACCTCGGGTGGCACCAGTTCGACGGCCTGACCCAGGCATTCCCACGTGGGCACGACTCCGAATACCGGCGGCGCGACTTTGCCGGCCTCGTAGGCGGGGTTGGGGTCGTTGGTGGCGGCCGCGTACTGCCTCGCCCGATCGGCATCGATCGGGGTCGTGCGCGGTGGGTAGGTGGTTCCCAGCATCTCCAGTGGCAAGGCCACGGCGCGTCCTTCCTCTAGGCCTGGGTAGCGGCGCACGTTCGCTCCCCAGCAAACGCCGGACGAGCCTAGTGCCTCAGCAGGTGATGCCAACGTTGCCTGCTGAGGGCGCTAGTGGGCGCTCGCGGGAGTTCCGTGGATGTATTGCCGTGTCAGATTCGTCGCTGGCGAGGACGCAGGAGGAAGGCGCAGCCGTGGCTGCCGCGACGACGAGGACGAAGTCCAGCGGCAGATCTGGCCGGCGAGACGCCACGATGACTTCCGCGAGGGTCCACTACTGCACCGTGCGGATAGCGTCGCCAGGCGATGACCACCGAGACGCGCGTCCTGCTGACCCGCCATGGCCAGTCCGAATGGAACGCGCTCGGCCGGTGGCAGGGCCAAGCCGATCCCCCGCTCAGCGACCTGGGGCGACGCCAGGCGCACGAGGCGGCCCGGTCGCTGGGCGCGGTCGACGGGATCTGGTCGTCCGACCTGAGGCGGGCGGCGGAGACGGCGGTCATCATCGCCGACGACATGGGCGTGGGACCGGTGGTGCTCGACGCCGACCTGCGCGAGCGCGACGCCGGCGAGTGGACGGGCCTGACCCGGGCCGAGATCGAACGGCACTACCCGGGATACCTGCCCGACGGTCGGCGCCCCCGGGGCTGGGAATCGGACGAGCTCCTGCTCGACCGGGCGCAGGGTCCGCTGCGGCGGATCGCCGATGCGGCGCCTGGTGGCGATGTCCTGGTGATCACGCACGCGGGCGTCGTGTTCGCAATTGAACGTCATCTCGGGCTGGAGCACACCCGGCTGGCCAACGTCGAAGGCCGTTGGGTGACGGTCGCACGCGAGGGGCTGCGGCTGGGCGAGCGTGTGCTGCTGGCCGAGCCCCAGGACGTGACGGTCCCGAGCCAGATGTAGGTCGCAGCCCGCTCGGTGGGGCCGCGTAAGGTCGAGGGGGTGGGGTTGCTCCCCCTCGAACCTCAGACCTCGGCGTCGCCCTGGTGCCCGATGCAGAACCGCGCCGCGGGCATCACCGCCAGGCGTTCGTCGGTGATGCTGTCGCCGCACACGTCACAGGTGCCGTAGGTGCCCTCGTCGAGCCTTTGCAGTGCCCGGTCGACCGCCGCCAGTTCGGCCTGCACCTGCTCGAGGATCGAGAACTCCTTCTCGCGTTCGAAGGCGTCGCTCGCGGAGTCGGCAGGGTGCTGGTACACGCGCGATCGGACGCCGCTGTCGTCATCCGGCTCGTCGTGGAGGTGGTCGTTCTCGAGCGAGGTGCGCAAGCGCTCGAGCCGCTCGTGCTCGGTGCTGAGGCGCTGCCGGGCGAAATCGTGCTCCACGGCTCAGAGCGTACGTCCCGACCAGCCCGGCGTGGGAGGGCGGGATGCCCGTGGGGGTGGAGGGTCTCGAACCCTCGCGCATCCGCTTAAAAGGCGGCCGCTCTACCAACTGAGCTACACCCCCGGAGATGCACCGAACCCTGGGCGAAACCCATGGCGCAACTTCCGCATGCACCGTATCGGCAGTGACGGAGGCGGTGCTGCTCTGGCCGGCATGCGCAGACGCAGCCGGTCGCGGTCAACGCTGTAGCCCGGGCCGCCGGGAGCGGCGGGTTGCCTAGCGCTGGGCGTGGATGGGCTGCCGGAGGAAGGGAGCCGCGGCCAGGCCCACGTAGCCGGCCAGGCCGAGGATGGCCCCGAACGTGGGTGAGACGTCCACACCTTCCTCGCCACTCGCCAGCATCGCGAGCACGTGCCACAGCGCGAACGCGCCACAGGCCACCGCCACTATGCCCGGCAGGGCCGAGATGTTGCGGAGCTGCGGGACCACCCTCGCCACCGCCAGGATGGCAAACGCGATCACGAGGACGGCCAGGAACCGTCCGAAGTCGGCGTAGGTGGCGAGCGCCGCCGGCGCACCCTCGCCGAAGTCGCCGGCGATGTCGGCCAGCGAGATCGACCGGCTCAGACCGGGGAAGCTGAGCTCGAGGAAGTCCAGCCCGAACAGCGAGAGCAGCAGCAGGACGGCGCTGACGACGCCGACGATCAGACCAATCGTCGGCTTGAACCCCGCGGACCGGACCGACGGGGCGTAGGCGTAGTCGGACTGGCCGTATGCCGTCGGCTGCCCGTCGGGCTGCCCGGCGTCGTACCTCGCTGCTCCGTGGCCCTGATCGACCGGCCGCCAGTCGGGACCGGTCGATTTGCCTCCCACGGGAGCGCCGGCCCAGCCGCCGCGACCCTGCGGCCCCGGGTCCTCGGCGGGAGGCCAGTCGTGGCGGCTCGCGGGAGCGCCGGGCTGAGCCTGCCCGCCCCCGGCGCCGGCGCCTCGATCCCAGCTCGGTGCGCCGGGCTGTTGGCCATAGCCCCGGTCCGAGCCCGGCCCCTCCTGGCCCCAACCCCGATCCCGCGGCGCCCGCTGGCCGTAGCCGCGGTCCGAGCCCGGTGCCTCATGGCCATAACCCTGCTGCCCCGCCGATTGCCCGCCGTAGGCACGGTCGGAGCCCGCCGACTGCTGCCCGTACGGGTCCGACGTCCGCTGACCACCCTGACCGTGGGGCTGCGCCGAGCCCGCGTACGAGGCCGAACCGGCCTGGCCCGCGGGGACGTCGGTGGCTCGATTTCCGTCGGCGTCGGCCACATGCTCCGTCCAGCGCGCGCCATCGTGATAGCGCTGGGCGAACCGTCCGGACGGGTCCGGATACCAGCCGGGACTCACCTGGGACATGGGGACGTCTCCTCGAGATCGTGTGAACCGTCCGCGCCGAGCGGGCCGAAGCTAGCGCCCCAGCGGCGAGCTCCGCTCGGCTCGCCGAAGGAGTTGCGCGGTGAGGTTACGTTTGGCGTGGCTTGCGAAGCTGCGCTGCCGGGGAGCCCAGCTGGTGAGCTGCGACCCAGCAACAGATTCCCACGCGGGGGTGCCCTTCGGGGCGTCCCATCGGCTCGGCTCCTAGATCCAGCTGACGTCGGCGGAGGCTACGTCGTCGACCACCTCGCCGCAGGTGGGGCAGTACCACCGGGCTTCGAGCGCGGTGCCGCAGGCGCCATGGGTCGGCAGTCCCGTATCCCCGGCACCATGGCGCTCGGCCCGGTGCGAGGCCGCCCACTGGGCCAGCATCCTCAGGGCACCGGCGAGGTCGGCACCGGCCGCGGTCAGCCGATAGGCGTGACGAACGGGACGGCGGGAGTAGGGCTCCCCGACGACCAGGCCCTCCGACTCGAGGCGGGCCAGGCGATTGGACAGGATGTTGGGGGCGATCCCGTCCAGGTCGGCGAGCAGGTCGCCGAATCGCCGCGGCCCCGACAGCAATGCGGCAACGACCAGCAGCGACCACCTGTCGCCTATGCGCTCGGCGGCCTCGGCCAGGGCATCGGCGGCGGGCAACTCGGGGGCCGAGGTACCGGCCGCCGACGAGGTTTCTCGTGACTCGTGTGTCGCCATCCGGACTGTGACGGTACAGTGCGGACTAGTCACTTGCAGATTGCTAGTCACTAGCCGATTCGACCGGAGGCTGCCATGACCGCCATCGACGACCTGCAATCCGCCGTCGCCCGCGTCGCCGAGCGCGTCGCCCCCTCCGTTGTCCGCATCGGGAGACATGGCGGGCGCGGTTGCGGCGTCGTGGTCGGTGAGGGCCTGGTCCTCACCAATGCCCACAACCTCCGCGGTGTCACGACCCTGGTCACCTTCGCCGACGGCCGCTCGCTGCAGAGCCGCGCTCAGGGTGTCGACGTCGACTCCGACCTGGTGGTCCTGTCCGTGGAAACCGCCACCGCCCCGGTCCTGGAGTGGGGCGACGGCGAGACAGCACTCGGCGCCCCCGTGTTCGCCGTTGCCAGCATTCCCGACGGCCATCGGGTCACGGTCGGGACGGTGTCGGCCACCGGGCGCTCCTTCCGGGGTCCCCGCGGCCGGTTGATCCCGGGCGGCATCGAGCACACCGCCCCCCTGGCCCGAGGCAGCTCGGGCGGCCCGATCGTCGACGCCGACGGCCGGCTGATCGGCATCACCACGGTGCGGCTCGGTGACGGCTTCTCGATCGCCCAGCCCGCGGGATCCACGTTGCGGGAGCGGGTCGACGCGCTGACCGCCGGCCGCGAGCCGCAACGGCGGCTGCTCGGCATCGGCGCCGCACCGGGCCACGTCGCCCGGCGGATGCGCAAGGCGGTGGGGCTGCCCGAGCGGGACGGCGTGCTGGTCCGCGCCGTCGAGCCCGGCAGTCCGGCCGAGCGTGCCGGGCTCCGCCAGGGAGACCTCATCACCACGGCCGGGGATGCCGACATCGCCGACGTCGATGCGCTGGCAGCCGTGCTCGACGGCCTCGGCGACGGCGCGACGCTGGCCTTGCACGTCGTCCGGGGCACGGAGGAGCTCGACGTGGTCGCCCGCTTCGACGACACCGAGGACACGGCGAACGACGTCGGCGATGCCTGACATCGACGATCGCCCCCGGTTCGAACCGCCGGAGCCCGTCGACGCCGACGAGGCCGAGGCGTTCGACGCCTACTCCCGCACGGTGATCGCGGTCGCCCAACGGCTGTTGCCGTCCGTGGCCAGCCTGCGCCACGGTCGGGGCAACGGCTCGGCGGTGATCCTGTCGGGCGACGGGTTGCTGCTCACGTCGGCTCACGTCGTCGCCAACGGGAGGATCGGCTCGGCGGTGTTCCACGACGGCGCCGAGCTGCCTTACGAGCTGGTGGGCGCCGACCGCCTGTCCGACCTCGCCGTCGTGAGGGTCGCTGCCGGCGACGGGCTGCCGCGTGTCGAGCTCGGCGACGCCGGGCGCCTGCGGGTCGGTCAGCTGGTCGTAGCCGTCGGCAGCCCGCTCGGCTACGCCGGGTCCGTGTCGGCGGGCGTGGTCTCGGCGCTGGGCCGATCACTGCCGGCCGTCGATGGGCGGCGTGCCCGCATCGTCGAGGGCGTGATCCAGACCGACGCTGCGCTGCACCCGGGAAACAGCGGCGGCGCCCTCGCCACCAGCGACGCCCGGGTCGTGGGCATCAACACCGCGGTCGTGGGACCGGGCATCGGGCAGGGCCTGGGCATGGCGATCCCGCTCGACGCCACCACCAACGCCATCATCGGCGCGCTTATCTCCCATGGCCGGGTCCACCGGGCCGAGCTGGGTCTCACGGGCGGCAGCCGGGCCTTGCCGCCGCGGATGGCCGACCGCCTGGGCCGACGCCGGGGCGTCGAGGTGACCGGGGTGGTGGAGGGTGGTCCGGCGGCGCGGGCCGGCGTGCGGCCCGAGGACATCGTGGTCGCCCTCGGTGGCCACCCGGTCCAGGCCATCAGCGACATGCAGCGCCTGCTCACCGGCGAGGTCGCCGGCCACGCGATGGACGCCGAGGTCGTGCGCGGCGGCGACCTCCTGAAGCTCCCGGTCGTGCCCCGCGCCCTGTGAGCGGGTGCACCGGGAGTCCGTAGGCTCCCGCGGGTGGCGCAGCTGCCCATGAAGGCCACGACCGGTCTCCTGCCGACCGGTCCGGGCTGGATCTACGAGGTCAAATGGGACGGCATGCGCGTCATCGCCGAGGTGGCGCCGTCGGGTGTGCACGGGTGGAGCGCCAACGGCCGCGAGTGCACGCCGGCCTTCCCCGAGCTGGGGGCGCTGGCCGACGCCCTGGCCCCGGTGGAGGCGACCCTCGACGGCGAGATGGTGGCGCTCGACGTCGATGGACGCCCCAGCTTCGAGCGACTCCAGCATCGGATGCACGTCACCTCCGTGGCGGACGCCCGGCGCCGGGCCGAGGAGGTCCCGGTGGCGTACGTGCTGTTCGACCTGCTGCGGCTCAACGGCCACGACCTCACGGATCGTCCGTGGAGCGACCGCCGGCGGCTGCTCGAGCAGCTGGCCGACGACCTGCCGCTCGGCACCGACGTGGCCCATGTGTACGACGACGGCCCCGCGCTGTTGAGGGTGTGCGAGGAACGGGGCCTCGAGGGCGTGGTCGCCAAGCGGGTCGACAGCCGCTACACGCCGGGACGGCGGACCCGCACGTGGGTCAAGGTGAAGGTGCGCCGCCACGACGAGTTGGTGGTCGGCGGCTGGGCCTCGGGCGAGGGCAACCGTGCCGGTCGGCTCGGCGCGCTGCTGCTCGGCTATCACCCGCAGCCAGGCGATACGACGCTGCGATATGCGGGCCGGGTCGGGTCGGGCTTCACGTCGGCTGAGCTCGACCGCATGGCCCGACAGCTGGCACCGCTCGCCGACGAGGAGTGCCCGTTCGTCCCCCGTCCGCCGGCCACCCAGGCCCGAGGGGCCCATTGGGTGCGTCCCGAGGTGGTCGTGGAGGTCGCCTACAGCGACTGGACCTCCGATGGCCGCCTGCGCCACCCCGTCTACATGGGTCAGCGCACCGACGTCGACCCCGACGCCGTGGTGCGCCCGTAGGCTCGCAACTCGCGTGGAGCGCGAAAGCATCCGTCTCACGGTGCCTGCAACCTCCGCCGCCGTTCGCATAGCCCGGGCGGGGGCAGCGGCCATGGCGACGCGGGCCGGGTTCACGTACCGCGAGGCGGAGGAGCTGCGCCTCGCCGTCGGCGAGGCGGCAGCGCTGCTCGCGCCCGATCCCGTCGGTGTCGGGACATTGGTGATCGTCTATGACGTCGAGGACCAGACGCTGAGCGTCGACCTCCACCTGACCGATCACGGCGACGCGACGGTCGACGTCCCGGAGGTGGCAGCCGCCGTGCTCGACGCCAGCGTCGACACCTGGCAACTCCGCGGCGGTCGGCGACGTATCGTCCTGCGCAAGCGAGGCCATCCCGATGCCGACGACGACTGAGGAGCCGAGCGGATATGGCGGTTCGTGCAGCCTACGCGCGGGAATTTGGCGGTCGACCACCAGCTCTACAGCTCGGGTCCCCGGCAGCGCTGACCACCGTGAGCCAGGAGCACGTGCCTATCCGCTCAGGCCCCAACTGAGGCGCGCTACCTACCTGTGTGACCGAAGCCGCCGGTCCCCCGGGCCGAACCGTCGAGGGTGTCCACCAGCGTGAACTCGGCCTGCTCGACGCTCTGGACCACGAGCTGGGCGATGCGATCACCGCGCCGGACCTCGTAGTCGGCCTCGGGATCGGTGTTGACCAGCAGCACCCGCAGCTCGTCGCGGTAGCCGCTGTCGATGAGGCCAGGGGTGTTGAGGCAGGTGACGCCGTGGCGCAGCGCCAGCCCGCTCCGGGGTTGGACGAACCCCGCGTAGCCCTCGGGTATCGCCAGCGCGATGCCGGTTCCGACCAGGCCTCGACCGCCCCCGCGCCGCAGCGTCACCGACTCGCGGGCCACGAGGTCGGCGCCCGCGTCGCCGGCCCTGGCGTAGTCGGGCAGGGGCAGGTCGGCATCGAGGCGAACGACGGGGATGCGCAGCACGTCGTCATTGTCGCCGCGGTCGCGGGAGCGTGGGTGGAGGTACGCGGGCGTCCCGTCAAGGTCCAGTGGGGTGGCTTCGGGTCACCCCACTGGTGGGGTGGCTTGTAGCGCCCGCCCGGTAACCGGCGAGTCAGCGGTGCGGCTGGCAAGGACGCAGGAGGAAGGCGCAGCCGTAGCTGCGGCGACGACGAGGACGCAGTCCAGCGGTGCCGCTGACTCGCCGGTTACCGGCGCTGTGCTGCGAGCCACCCCACTAGCCTCCGGGCGTGCTCGTCTGGATGGATCTTGAGATGACCGGACTCGACCCGGCGCGCAACGTGATCGTCGAGATCGCCACCCTCGTGACCGACGATCAGCTCGAGATCGTGGCCGAGGGGCCCGACCTCGTGGTCCACCAACCCGACGAGGCCTTGGCCGCAATGGAGGACGTGGTTCGCGAGATGCACACGCGCAGCGGCCTGCTCGCCGCGATCCGGGCTTCGACCGTGTCGCTGGCCGACGCCGGCGCCGCAACGCTCGACTTCATCAAGGCCCACGTGCCGGCGCCGCGGTCGGTGCCCCTGTGCGGCAACTCCATCGGCACCGACCGCCGCTTCCTGGCGGTGCACCTGCCGGAGATCGAGAACTACCTGCATTACCGGTCCATCGATGTCTCCACGCTCAAGGAGCTGGCACTGCGCTGGGCGCCAGCGGTGCTGGAGGGCGCGCCGAAGAAGGAGTCGACCCACCGGGCGCTCGACGACATCCGGGAGAGCGTGGACGAGCTGCGTTGGTATCGCGCGCACCTGTTCCGCGATCTCGCTGACCGGTCCGCGGCGCCGCCGGAGGAATCGCCGCCCCCCGCGATCACGCCGCCGGCGCCCCCTCGCTGAGTTGACCGCGCGGTCAAGTAGGGTGAGGGCGTGCCCCCGTCCCCGTCCGCCGCCTCGCCGGCACCGCCCCCCGCGTCCGATTCCCCTCGGCCGCTGCGACAAGAGGCGCAGCCACCCAGCAGCGAGGTGACCGAAGTGGCACCGGGCGTCCTGCGCATGCAGTTGCCGGTCTCGATGCCCGGCCTCGCACACGTCAACTGCTACGCCCTCGAGGACGAGCGGGGCTTGGCGGTCGTCGATCCCGGCATGCCCGGCCCGGGCACGTGGCGGGCGCTGACCGACCGCCTGCGCCAGATCGGCGCCGCACCCCGCAACGTCCACACGGTGATCATCACCCACAGTCACCCCGACCACTTCGGCGGGGCCGGCAAGCTGCGATCGGCAACCGGCGCCGAGGTGATGACCCATCGCAGCTTCCGCACCTGGCTCGACCCCGACGAGGAAGGCGATCCGGAGGCGCTCGATCCGGATGACGCCGCTCCGCCCCCCGCCAGTCCCCTGCGCGGGAAACTCCCCTGGCGTGACGCCGAGTTCTCGCCCGGCGGCGGCCATCGGCTCCAGAACCCGGTGGTGCGCCGGCTCGCCCGCCGGTGGATGCGCTCGCCGACCCCGACCCGACGGCTCGGCGACGCCGAGGTGATCCACCTGGCCGGGCGGGAGTGGATCGCCGTCCACACGCCGGGACACACGCTCGATCACCTGTGCCTCCTCGATCCCGCCGAGGGATTGCTGCTGGCCGGGGACCACGTGCTCCCCACCATCACCCCCCACGTGTCGGGGCTGGCGGCGGGGGCCGATCCGTTGGCCAACTTCCTGACGAGCCTTGGCAAGGTCCGTGAGCTGGAGGGGGTGCGGCTGGTGCTACCGGCCCACGGGGGTCCGTTCGCCGACCTCGCCGGCCGCGTCGACGCCATCCGCCGGCACCACCGCGAGCGGCTCGACGCCATCCATCGGGCGACGGCCGCGGC
>Ga0214469_1000089_pt1 | contig 25675 bp, 20 predicted proteins | sample RVTome_10_FD_187340 | JGI IMG/M metagenome (GOLD analysis project Ga0214469, IMG submission 187340) | Soil microbial communities from uranium-contaminated site in the Upper Colorado River Basin, Wyoming, United States - RVT153D57 HiSeq ... | reverse complement strand
GACAGCCACCGGACTCAGCGTGAGCGCGTCGATAAGCAGATACACGCCCTGAATGCGCGGCAGGCCACGGGCTGGATTGCCCGGCGCTACGGTAGCGATCTTGACTCCGACCCACTGGGCGGTGTGCGCCGGCATGATGAGGACATCGCCCGCGGCCAGATCGAGCACCTGACGAGCGGGGTCGGTCTCCGGGTCGAAGCCGGATCGCAGGAGCTCATCGATCACATTGATCGCCGCCGCCACGGGCATCAGAGTCTTCAGCGTGGCGGCCTCGATCCGCGGCAGCGCGTCGAGATTCATCGCAGCACGAATCCGGTCCCGAGCTCGTCGCGCGGATTGAGAACGAATACGTGCTCGCCCGTAATGAAAGCGTTGCCTTGTATCTCCGGGACGACTGCCGGCCGGCCCTCCGCTGTGGTCAGTTCTGCCGCCCACGCGGTGAACCGGGTACCGATGATCGACTCATGGATCAGTACCTGGCCCGGCGCGAGCCGGCCCTCGTCTGCGAGTAGGGCGACCCGCGCGGCGGTGCCGGAACCGCACGGGGACCGGTCGACCTCGCCGTCCGCGAACACCGTGACGTTGCGCTGGTGAATTCCATCGGCCATGTCGCCGAGGTCGTCGTACCAGATCGTGCCGTATACGCCGGACAGCCTGGAGTCCGATGGATGCTGAGCCTGCGTTGCCTCGTTGAGCGCCCACTTGATCTCCCGGCCCACGGCGATGAGATCCGCGTAGTGATCAGGTGACACGCTCAGGCCCGCCGACTGAGCGTCGAGGCTGGCGTACACGGCACCGCCGTACGCTAGATCGGCGTAGACGGTTCCCTTGCGGGTCTCGACTGGCACTGAGCGAGCCAGCACGAATGACGCGACGTTGCGGAATATGACGTGCTGCACCCGCCCGGCCTCGCACCTCACCCGCGCGATCACCCGGCCGGACGGCACGTCGATCGCCAGATCCGTCACGCCGTCGGACGCTGCTTCAACCCGTCCGGTCTCGACCAGCCAGGTGGCCAGCGCAATCGTGCCGTGCCCGCACGCTGTGGAGAACCCGTCCTTATGCCAGAACAGGACTCCAGCGTCGCCGCGATCGTCATCGGGCGGCACGAGGAAGCAGCCGTACATGTCGGCGTGACCACGCGGCTCGTAGCACAAGAACCGACGGATTCGGTCGAGCTCCGGCGACCGCATGGCGTGCATCCGCCGATCGGCGACAGTGTCGCCTGAAATCCCCGTTATCTGCGACGTCACAATTCGGAACGGCTCACCAGCGGTGTGATAGTCCGTCGCCCGAATTGGTGCCTCCAACGGGTCCGTTGTCACAGGGTCGCGCCGGATTCCGGGTCGAAGAAGTGCAGCCGGTCCGGGCTCACCGCCAGGGTCACCGGTTGTCCGGCGGTGACGGGTGTGTCCACCGGGAGCCGGACGGTGAACCTGGCCCGGTCTTCCGGCAGCAGCAGGATGTCCTCTGCGGACTTCGCATCGACGGCCGCGCGGGTCGCCTCGGTGTCTACGCGGGGCGCGTCGACGTCGAAGTGGATGTAGCGCTCGTCGCCCAGATCCTCCACGACGTCCGGCACCGCCTTCATCGTCGGCAGGCCGTCGCCGGTCGCTGTCGAGAAGCCGGTCGGGCGTATTCCGACGACAACCTGGCGATCGGAACCCGCCAGCGCCGACCCGGCCGGCAGCGGAATCGTCACGTCGGCGAAGTTCACCGATCCGTTGGCCACGCGGCCCTGCACGAAGTTCATCGACGGGGAGCCGATGAACGCCGCGACGAATAGGTTGACCGGATGCCGGAACAGGTTCGTCGGCGTGTCGACCTGCTGCAGCACGCCGTCTCTCAAAACGGCGACGCGCTGGCCGAGGGTCATGGCCTCGACCTGGTCGTGGGTGACGTAGACGGTGGTGACCCCGAGCCGCTGGTGCAGCAGCGACAGCTGGGCCCGCATGGTCACCCGCAGCTTGGCGTCTAGGTTCGACAGCGGCTCGTCCAGGAGGAACACCTTGGGCTCCCGGACGATCGCCCGGCCCATCGCCACTCGCTGCCGCTGCCCGCCGGACAAGGCTCCGGGACGCCGATCCAGCAGGCGTTCCAGGCCCAGAATATGGGCGACCTCGTCGACGCGCCGGTCCCGCTCGGTCTTCTCGGTACGCCGCATGCGCAGCCCGAAGCCCATGTTGCGGCGCACCGACATCCGCGGATAGAGCGCGTAGCTCTGGAACACCATTGCGACGTCGCGATGCTGCGGCAGCTTGGTCGTGACGTCCTCGTCGCCGAGGTAGACGCGACCGCCGGAAACCTCCTCGAGCCCGGCGATGACCCGCAGTAGCGTCGACTTCCCGCACCCGGACGGGCCGACGAGCACCATGAACTCGCCGGGCTCGATCTCGAGATTGACGTTGTCGACGGCCAGGACGTGACCCTTGAACCGCTTGGTCACGCCCTGCAGTCGGATGCCTACGGGTTCCATCGATTCACCCCTTGAGCGCGCCGGCCATCAGACCACGCATGAAGAACCGGCCCATGAGGACGTACACGAGCAAGGTGGGGATGCTAGCCAGCGCCGCGGCCGCCATCGCCTCGTGGTACGGCACGACCTGACTGCCGGCCGTGTTGTTGAGCGCCACTGTGACCGGCCAGTGCGTCGCCCGGGTCACCACGACGATCCCGAACAAGAAGTCGTTCCACGCCTGCGTGAACTGCCAGATGATCGACACCGCGAACGCCGGCAGCGCTATCGGCACCGCGACATAGGCGAATGTACGCAGCATGCCCGCGCCATCTACCTGCGACGCGTCGATGAGCTCGTCCGAGATAGACGCGAAGTACGACCTGAAGATCAATGTTGTGATCGGCAGGCCGTAGATGATGTGCACCAGCGCCAGCCCGGTCAGGTTCGTCAGCCCCGCGTCGCTCAGCACCTGCCGCAGCGGGATGAGGATGGACTGGTACGGGATGAACATCCCGAACAGGATCAGCGCAAAGACGATGTCCGCCCCTGGGAACCGCCACTTGGACAACACGAAGCCGTTGGCCGCGCCGAGCACCGACGAGATGATGCTTGCGGGCACCGCCATCACCAGGCTGTTGCGGAATCCGGTCTCCAGCTTCGGCCACACCGTTCGGAACGTGTCCAACGACAGTACGTCGGGCAGGTTCCACATCTGCCGGGGGCTGACCTGGCTCGGGTCCTTCAGAGCGGTGACCACCAGCACGTACACCGGGATGAGGAACAGGCAGACCAGCGCGAAGAGCGCGAGATACCTCAGCGTCGTGACATGCGGCGCCCAGCGGGACCGGATGCGCAGATCACGCGGAACATCGACGCGAGCGCTCACTGCCGACGCTCCATCCGCATCGAGTACCAGATGTACGGGACGATCACGACGGCCACACCGACCATGAGCAGCGTCGCGATGGCCGCGCCGCGGTTGAAGTTGAAGCTGTCGAACGTCGTGAACCACATGTAGATCGCCGGCATCTCGATGAGCCTGCTCTCCGCGTCCATGGCGAAGATGAGGTCGAATGTCTTGAACGAGATATGGACCAGGATGACGACCGCGCTCATGAGCACCGGCAGCAGCATCGGCCGCACGATGTGCCAGAACACCCGCCGCTCGCTCGCGCCGTCGACCCTCGCGGCCTCGCGCAGGTCGTCGGACACGCCACGCATACCGGCCAGGAACAGCGCCATGATGTACCCGCTGAGCGCCCAGCCGGCCGCGATCGCCACCGCCATCACCGCGAACGGCTGGTCGGCCTTGAACCAGTCGTTGACCAGAAACTCCAACCCGATCGAACTGAACAGCCGGTTCAACCCGGTCTGCTGCGCACCTGTCGCGTTGCTCATCAACCAACGCCAGATGATCGCCACGGCGATCAGCGAGATCGCCATCGGGAACAGAAAGATCGCCCGGAAGAACCCCTCGCCGCGGATCCGTCGCTCAACGAGGTAGGCAAGGAGGAAGCCGACAAGCAGGGCCCCGCCGACAAACACGATCGTGAACACGATGACGTTGCCGACGCTGTTGGTGAACCGCCCGTCGCTGGCCAGCCGGGTGTAGTTCTCGAACCCGACGTAGTTGTACGACGGCCGGAGTCCGCGCCAGTCGCTGAGCGAGACGGTGAGATTCCAGCCCAGGAACCCGTACACGAATACGCCGATGGCCAGCAGTGACGGCAAGATCAACAAGATCGCCGGACCCCACTTGCGTAATCGGTACACCGGTCACCTCCTCAGCGCGGAACCAGTATGGTTCCCTCCCCACGGCCGTGGTCGCGGGGAGGGAACCCGTGCGCTCAGACTTCTTACGGCCTGGTGTCCTCATAAGCCTGCGCCACGGCAGCTGCGAACGCTGCCGAGTCGCCGCTGCCGACGAACTCCTGGAGCGCGGAGTCGATCTCGCCCTTCCACGCGTTGTCCGCCACCGCACCGTGCGCCAGCGAGCCGACGATCGCGGTGTCTGGATTGCTCCAGTCCTCGAGCGGCATCTCGAAGTAGCCGGTGTACAGCGAGGAGTCCGGATCGGTCCGCGCCGGAATCGAGCCCTTCACCGGGTTGAAGGTGTCCTGGCCCTCCTGCGAGCCCGCTAGCTGCAGCCACCGCACGGCGTTGTCGCGGTTCGGCGCGTCGACCGGCAGCGTGAAGCTGTCCGACAACCAGTTGAACATGCCTTCGGTGCCGGGCGACTCGGTGACGTTGTAGCCCTCTTCGAAGGCCAAGCCCTGAACGGTCTCGAAGTACGCCCACGCCCAGTCGCCCATCACGTTGTAAGCAGCGTCGCCGTCCACGACCGGGTCAATGGCCGGCTGCCAGTCCGCCGCCGCCTGGCCGAGGTTGGAGTGCTCCAGCACCTGCGTGAACATGTCCAGCGCAGCAGTGACCTCCTGGGACTCCCAATCGGTGTCGCCGGTCCACAGCCCCGCGTAGGCGTCCGGGCCGAGCTCTCCGAGCAGCACGTTCTCCAGCAAGTGCTCCTGCGTCCACAACGGCCCAACCGTCAACGGCGTCTTACCCGCGGCCTCGAGTGCCTCCGCTTGAGTCAAGAACTCGTCCCAACTCGCCGGCGGAGCATCGATACCCGCCTCGGCGAGCACCGCGGGGTTCCACCAGATCAGGTTCGACCGGTGAATGTTCACCGGAACGGAGTAGATCCCGCCGTCGACAGTGATCTGCTCCAGCAGTGCCTCCGGGTACACGTCCATCCAGCCCTCCTCCTCGAAGAGCCAGCTGACGTCCTCCACGAAGCCGTCCTGGATGTCCGACAGCAACTCCGCGCCCGCGTGCCGCTGGTACGAGTCCGGCGGCTCACCGGAACCAAGCCGGGACGCCAGCACCGCTTGCGCGTTCGTTCCCGCGCCACCGGCCACGGCCGCGTCGACGACCCCCACATCCGGGTACTGCTCCTCGAACAGCTGAAGGAGCGCCTCCTTGCCTTCGGAGTCACCGCCACCGGTCCACCACGAGAAGAACTCCAGCTCACCACTGGCGTCCCCGGTCGGAATCTCCTGGGCCCCCTCTCCATTGCCACCATCGTCGTCGTCGCCGCCACACGCGGCGAGCACCAGCGATGCCGCGGCGATCAGCGCCGCCGGCGCGATCGCTCGGCTCCTTCGTTGAATCCACGACATTGTGTCTCTCCTATCTGGAACCATGTTGGTACAACCAGTACGCCTCGTATCTGCTCAGACCGCCTAGGGCCGTATGGATGACAGCGTTGTCATCGGTGCCACGACCAATTAGCCACCCTTGACAAAGTTGCGTCAAGGATCCGCTGCAGGTACGTGACTCATTTGTAACCTTCCGATCCGCGAATCTGGCGGTGCGCGAGCGCGATGCCGCCCAGAACCCCGGCCCGATCTCCCAGCTGCGGTGCGACGATGTATTGATCGATGTGCTCGCGGGCAACCGCGGCGTCAAGGTAGCCATTCAACAGCGTGGCGGTCTCGGCCTGGATGGCAACGAGCAGCCCGGGTAGCTTGAGCACCCCACCGCCGAAGATGATCACCTCCGGCGACAGCACGTAGGCCAGCGTCGACGCCAGCTGTGCGAGGTACCACGCCTCCAGCGCAACGGCACGGTCACGCTCAGGCCCGAGATCACGAGCCACCCGTTGCCACCGGGCTTCGATGGCCGGTCCAGAGGCCAGGCCCTCCAGACAGTCGCCGTGATAGGGGCAGACGCCCTCGAACGGATCGTCTGGATGGCGGCGTACCGGCACGTGACCCATCTCGGGGTGCACCAGGCCGTGCAAGAGGCCGCCGTTGACCATCGCCCCTGCGCCGATACCGGTCCCGACCGTGACGTAGACGACCGGGTCCAGGCCTTGCCCCGCGCCCCACTGGCTCTCAGCCAGCGCAGCACCATTGACATCAGTGTCGAGGCCCACCGGAACTCCGAAGGCGTCGGTAAAGGGGGCGACGACGTCGGTGTCCCGCCAGCCTGGCTTCGGTGTGGACGTTATGCGCCCGTAGGTCGGCGACTCCTCGCGCAGATCCAGCGGGCCGAAGCAGGCAATGCCTACCGCCGCCACCTCCAGACCAATGCGCTGGTGCTCCTGAATGAAGGCGACAGCCTGCCCAAGCGACTCTTCCGGAGAGGTCGTGGCGAACGAGGTGGTGGTACGCACATCGTCCGGCCCGGTGCCGATCGCACATACGAACTTGGTGCCGCCGGCTTCGACACTGGCAACCAAGGACGGTTGGGCGGTCTCGACGTTCGCCGCCCCGCGTTGAGTGGAGTGCGCAGTCATCGAGATATCTCGCCAGAGCCGCGAGGAACAAGCCGGGTAGCGATCTCGATCGTCTGCACCGGGCCTCGGTACCCCTGCAATCTGCGGAACAGCAGGTCGGCGGCCGTCCTTCCCAGCGCGACCGGGTCATGGGCGACCACGGTCACCCCGGGGTTCAGCAGATCGGCCAGCTCGAAATCGTCGAACCCGACAAGTGCCAGCTGATTGGGACGCGTCGACACATCCCGCAGGACGGCCACGGTTGCCCGGTTGTTTCCAGCAATGAGTGCTGTGACCGGTTCGGGGCCGGCCAACATCCTGTCGAGCGCGGCGTGTACGAACTGCGGCTCGGGATGTCCCATGGCAACCAGCGACTCATTGAACGGCAACCCGGAGTCGACCAGTTCGTCGCGGTACCCGCGCAGCCGTTGGGCGGCCGTGAAGATCTCTGCCGCATCTCCGATGTAGCCGATCCGCCGGTGTCCATGCCGGAGCAGATGAACGACGGCAGCACGGGTGCCGCCGACGTTGTCGGCGAGCACGGCGTCCGCCGCGATCCCGACGGCGGGCCGGTCGACGAACACCGCGATCACACCGGCTTCGATCTCGGGCTCGAGGTACTGGTGGTCCGCCGAGGCCGCTGGGACGATCACCAGCCCGTCCACCCGACGCGCGCAGAACGCCAGGGCCAGTTCGCGCTCTTGTGCGGCGTCCTCCTCCGACGAGGCGGTGAACAGCAGGAAGCCGTTCGCCCTCGCCACCTGTTCCACTGCCCCGGCCAGTGCGGAGTAGAACGGGTTCGCTACGTCCTCGAGCAGCAAGCCGATGCATGCGGTCTGCCCTCGGCGCAGCAGGCGAGCACCCTCATGGGGGCTGTAGCCCAGTTCCTCGATCGCCGCCCGCACCCGTTCTGCCATCGCCTCGCTCACCCGAGGTTCGCCGTTGACGACTCGCGAGACCGTCTTGAGACCCACACCGGCCAGGCGCGCGACGTCGTTCATCGTCGGACGGCCGCCAGCGCGCTGACGAGCTCGCGAGTTCTCGCTCACCGTCCACGCCTCCTAACGGCTCGCCTCTGCACGAACCTTCAATCCACATACCAACACGGGACGTGACAACGTTATCTACCACACAGGTGCCCACTTCGGCGCCCCGGATCTGTGAATTACATCGGTCGGTCGGCCCTGATAGCCGCCAACTGCGAGGCTGGAAATGTTACAGAAAGGTAACGCCGCCTGGCCTGCCCCTTGACTCCGGCATTCCCGGCTGGAACTAATTGGAGGAACTGGCTGATGACAACGTTGCCAGTGACAACGTTATCAAGGAGGCGGCAACATGAAGCGTCAGTACCGCCGCACGTTGGTGTGGTTGATGGCGAGCTCAACAGTCCTGGCAGGCGGCCTGACGTTGTCACCTGCCGCCGCCGCTCCTGCGGCCCCGGACGAGAACGCCGTGACGGAGACGGCCGGCGTCACCACCGATTTCTTCACCTCGTTCGAGTCGAACGAGCCGCAACCGGACTGGGAGAACACCGCCGAGACCGACGCCGACGGTAACAAGCGCATGTCAGGCGTCACCGGCAGCCCGCCGACCGGCATCCCCGGCAATGTGACCGACCGAGTTGTGGAAGTCAGGGCCAGCGGCGAGAACCCGCCGGGCGAAGCCAAGGAGCGGGTCGTCGACCGCGACATCAACACGAAGTGGCTGGTGTTCGATAGCACGGCATGGGTCGAGGTTCGGCTGGACGAGCCGGTAGCCGTCGTGCACTACGCGCTGACTTCGGCCAACGACGTTCCGTCCCGCGACCCGCGTGACTGGACCCTGCAGGGGTCGCAGGACGGCCAGACCTGGACCACGCTGGACACCCAGACCGACCAGGAGTTCCCGGAGCGGTTCCATACCAACGAGTACCGGCTCGAGAACGACACCGCATACCTGTGGTACCGGCTGGACATTACGCGAAACTGGGGCGCGGGCATCGTCCAGCTGGCCGAGCTGCAGCTGTCCGACGGTGATACGACACCACCGCCACCGACCGACATGCGCGCGTTCGTCAGCGGCGGGCCGGTCAACGGCTTCACCATGCGGCCGAATGCCGGCTGGACGGGCGTCCGGGCACTCCAGTACTCCGGTGGCCACATCGACGAGGGCCACGCCTTCGCCTACAACAAGGTCTTCGACGTCGATATCCCGGTTACCGACGACACCGAGCTGTCGTACGTCGCGTTCCCGGAACTGACGGCGAACGACCTGAGCTACCCGAGCACCCATGTCGCCGTCGACCTCGCGTTCGACGACGGCACCTACCTCAGTGAGCTGGCGGCCGAGGATCACCATGGCTTTGGACTGGACCCGCAGGCCCAGGGGGAGTCGAACTCGCTGTGGCCCGACCAGTGGAACCACAAGCGATCCCGAGTGGGCGCCGTCGCAGCGGGTAAGACTATCGACCGGATTCTCGTCGGCTACAGCGCGGCTAGTGGTCCGTCATTGTTCAACGGCTGGATCGACGACATCTGGATCGGTACGCGTCCCGCGCTCGACGTCGACCGGCCATCGGACTACGTCGTGACCACCCGGGGCACGAATTCCAGCAGTGGCTTCTCCCGCGGCAACACCATCCCGGCCACTGCCGTACCACACGGGTTCAACTTCTGGGTGCCGATGACCAACGCCGGCTCGACCAGCTGGCTGTACGAGTACCAGCGGGCGAACAACGCCGACAACATGCCCACGCTGCAGGCATTCGCAGCCAGCCACGAGCCGAGCCCGTGGATGGGCGACCGGCAAACGTTCCAGGTCATGCCCTCGTCGCAGACGCCGACCACCAACCGCACCGCGCGAGCGCTCGCGTTCCAGCATCAGAACGAGACAGCCAAACCGCATTACTACGGCGTCACGTTCGAGAACGGCATGCGGACTGAGATCGCACCGACCGACCACGCCGCGATGTTCCGGTTCACCTTCACCGGCGACACCTCGTACGTGACATTCGACAACGTCAACAACAACGGCGGGCTGACCCTGGACGCTACGAACGGTGTGGTCACCGGCTACTCCGACGTGCGCAGTGGCCTGTCCAACGGCGCCACCCGCATGTACGTCTACGCTACGTTCGACCAGCCGGTGGCGGCGGCGGTCAAGCCGTCGAGCGGAACCCGCAGCAACGTCTTCGGCCACTTGCGATTCGACACGAGCAGCGACAAGACCGTGACCATGCGGATCGCGACATCGTTGATCAGTATCGACCAGGCCAAGCACAACCTGGAGCTGGAGATCGCTTCGGACGACACCTTCGAGAATGTGCGCGAGCGGGCCCAACAGTTGTGGGACGACACGCTCGACGTGATCGAAGTCGAAGGTGCCACCGAAGACCAGCTGGTCACGCTCTACTCGAACCTCTACCGGCTGTTCCTCTACCCCAACTCCGCACACGAGAATGTCGGCACCGCCGAAGAGCCCGTCTACCGGCACGCCGTCCAGTCGTCCACGTCGACCCCGTCGAGCGGGCCGACCGAGACCGGCGCGCCTCTCGTTGACGGCAAGGTCTACGTCAACAACGGCTTCTGGGACACCTACCGGACCGTGTGGTCCGCCTACTCGCTGCTGGCGGCCGAGCGCGCCGGTGAGCTGGTCGACGGGTTCGTGCAGCAGTACCGCGACGGCGGTTGGGTCTCGCGATGGTCGTCACCCGGTTACGCCAACCTCATGACCGGAACCAGCTCCGACGTGTCGTTCGCCGACGCCTTCGTGAAAGGCGTTCCGGGGATCGACCCGATCGACACTTATGACGCGGCTCTGAGGAACGCCACGGTCGCGCCGCCGGGTGCCAACCCGAACAACACCAGCGTCGGCCGCAAGGGCCTGCAAACCTCGATCTTCCGGGGCTACACCCACTCGGCGGTGTCCGAAGGCGTGTCGTGGGCGCTGGAGGGCTACATCAACGACTTCGGCATCGCCAACCAAGCACTGGCGCTGGCCGACGACCCCGCCGTCAGCGCAGCCGACCGCGAGCGCTACCTCGAGGAGAATGAGTACTTCCTCGAGCGGGCGCGCAACTACGTCAACATGTTCGACCCCGCGATCGGCTTCTTCCAGGGCAGGGATGCCTCAGGCGGTTGGAAGTCGGCGCCCGAGGACTACGACCCGCTCGTTTGGGGGCACGACCACGACTACACCGAGACCAACGGGTGGAACTTCGCGTTCCACGTGCCCCACGACGGGCAGGGCCTGGCCAACCTCTACGGCGGCCGCGATGCGCTTGCGGACAAGCTCGACGAGTTCTTCGCCACGCCGGAGACCGGGGAGTTCCCCGGCTCGTACGGCGGCATCATCCACGAGATACGCGAGGCCCGCGACGTGCGGATGGGCCAGTGGGGGTTCAGCAACCAGGTGTCCCACCACATCCCGTGGATGTACTTGTACGCCGAGCAGCCGCACAAGACGCAGCAGATCGTGCGCGAGGTCCTCTCGCGGATGTACGTCGGCTCAGAGATCGGCCAGGGCTACGCGGGCGACGAGGACAACGGCGAGACGTCGGCCTGGTACCTCTTCGCCGCGCTCGGCCTGTACCCGCTGCAGGTCGGTAGTGAGAACCTGGTGATCGGCTCTCCGCTGTTCACCAAGGCGACGGTGCACCTGGACAACGGATCAGAGCTCGTCGTCAACGCGCCGAACAACAGCCGCGAGAACGTCTACGTCCAGAGCCTGACCATCAATGGCGAGCCCTGGAGCAAGACGTACGTGCCGCACAGCGTGCTCGCCGACGGGGCCGTGCTGGACTTCGAGATGGGCCCCAACCCCTCGTCATGGGGTACCGGCGCTGGCGACGTCCCGCCCTCGATCACAGACGACACGGACGTCCCGCGGCCGATGCAAGATGCAACCGGTCGGGATCGGGGCACGTCGACCGCGAGCGACACCGGCGACGTGGCCGGGCTGTTCGACAACACCTCGGCGACCGAGGTCACGGTTACGGGCGACGAGCCGTGGGTGCAGTACGCATTCCGCGACGGCAACCTGCAGCGCGTCGACTTCTACACACTGACCTCCAGCGCGGACGATGCCGGTACCGACCCGGCCAGTTGGGTCGTCGAGGGGTCCAACGACGGCACCACGTGGACGGCGCTGGACGAACGTGACGACGAGACGTTCCAGTGGCGTTCGCAGACCCGGCCGTTCAAGCTGGACCGGCCGGGCAACTTCTCTCGGTATCGCGTTTCGTTTGACGGCGGCGAGGTCACACTGGCCGAGCTCGAGCTGCTCAGCTCGAACAAACCGCTGGCAACGCCGCTCTCGGTCGACGTGGAGCAGACCTTCGCCCTCGCCGGCGGAACGGCCGAAGTCGAGGTGACGGTCACCAACGACGCCGAGCAGCCCGTCCAAGGCGGCGAGCTGACCTCCACGGTCCCGGAGGGATGGACCGTCGAACCCGAGACGGCGACGTTCGGCCGGCTGGCCAGTGGCGAGTCGGCGACGGTCGTACTGACGATCGGCGTTCCAGAGCAGACCGAGCCGGACACCTATCCGATCGAGGTCTCGGCGACGTCCGGTCGCGGGCCGGGCAGCGGCACCGGATCGGTCACCGTAATCGGAGACGTGATCGCGTTCTGCACCTTCACGGCCGACGAGCAGCCCTGGCTGTTCGAGGCGGGAGGCGCGCAGAGCGGAGCGAGCAACGACTGCAACGTCGGTGCCCGGTTCACCGACGGCAACAGCTTCGTGACCTACCGCCTCCCGCTGCGCGACGGTGTGGCGGATGCGACGCTGACGATCGACCTGGCGCAGCAGTTCCTCGTCGAGATCTCGACTGATGGCGAGAACTGGGTGCCGGCGCTCGAAGAGACCCGCAACATCCGCGACCTGTCGAACCGGCAGGAGTACGAGGTGGACCTCGCCTTGCTGCCGGATCAGACCGGCGAGTTCCTCTTCGTGCGAATCGGCGATAGCCAGCCCGGCGACGGATGGGGTGCGTGGATCTCGGATCTCCGGCTCGATCTGGGTACCGGATAGGTAGCCGACGTCGCTTCCCGTGATCGTGTCGGTTCGGCCGGGGTATGACCCGGCCGAACCGACACGATCACGTGTACAGGACCGGTGCCGAACATCGACGTATTTTCTGGCTGGGTCGGCGCCTCTTCGGTGAATAGATCGCCCGTCCATCCGACGGGAGGGATCAGCACTGGGGGGCTCTCATGACGGTCAGCAGACTCGACCCCGATTCCTTGACCCTGCCGGGATCTGTGACGGTGCACCGTCGGGCAAGGCCGGTATGGGCCCTGTCGTGGCGTCGTCGCCGAGCCCGACCTGACGTGCACCGCCGGTCCTGGGAGATCCACGCCCAGGTCGCCATCGACGATGTGCGAGGGATGGCGGAAACGGCGATGACCAGGGGCGGCAGGTCGAACGTCGCACCCAGGCAATCCGCGTTTCATCAGATCAACCACCAACTGTCCCTTGCCGAGTCATACCTCCAGCGACCGGCCGCGCCGTGGACGTGGCTGCGTGGCACCCGGCTGGAAGGCGCGTGGTGCCACATCAACAACGCCAAGGTCGTGTTGATCCAACTACTCGACCCCGATCAGCTAAGGGCCCATTGCCCGCAGGTCTTCGCCCTCGCCGACAAGTACCTCGGGCGCGGCCATCCACCTGCCGACGAACCGGCGTTGACGGCACTCAAGGCGTGGTACGGCCATTTCGAATCCGACGCCGACGGGCCCGCCGTCACTCCCGTTCAGCGTCACGCATTGGCGAACGTCCTGCGCGAGGCCTACGAGCGGGTGGCCAACGAGTACTACCGGTTGCGCCGCTTCCAGGCCGCGGTCGTCGTTACGACACTCCTCGTCCTGTTGCTGGTCGCCACGCTGATCACGGTTGGCGCCCGGGCACCCCAGATCGTTCCGATGTGTTTCCCGGATCCGACCTCGCCGGCGGTCCAGGGCAGCGGAGAGGTCTCGCCGGCCTGCCCGACCGGGACCAACGGCGTTCCAGCCGCGGGTGACGTCGGGACCGTGGCGCTGTTCGGCCTGCTCGGCGCCGCGTTGGTCGGCGTGCGCCTCGTAGTACGAAGGGCGGCGCCGTCCGCCGTTCCGATGGCCACGACCCGGTGGTTCCAGGCACTGCTCAAGGCGGCAACCGGGATGCTGACCGCCATTCTGGGACTGCTCTTCCTGCGAGCCGGCATCGTTCCCGGGTTCACGCAGGTCGACACCCAATCGCAGATCTTGGTGTACGCGGTCGTCTTCGGGGCCTCCCAAGAGCTGATCACGCGCTTCGTCGACCAGCGCTCGAACGACCTGCTCGCCGCCGTCACATCGACCGAGGCGGCGCCGGGTGATCGCAGCGATTCCTACGACGAGTCGTGACACCACGGCCGACATCTGACATTCCCAAGGAGGACGACCATGAGCCCACCAGCCGATCCCCACATGCTGCGGCGGATTACCGCGACCAAGCGCTACAGCAGTGGGCGCGCTCACTTCGCCTACGACTTCGCCATGTCCATCGGAACGCCGCTCTATGCGATCGGGTCAGGAGTGATCCTCGACTGCAACGACGGAGTTCCCGATCAACCGCGCGGGCGTTCGGCCGGGCCCAACTCGCCATCGAACTGGGTGCTGCTGGGAACTACCTGGAAAGGCAAGAAGATCACGGTCTACTACCAGCACATGACCCGCGGACTGCGGGTGAAAAAGGGCCAGAAGGTCCGTGAGGGCCAGCGCATCGGGTCCAGCGGTAACAGCGGCAACACAACCGGGCCTCACCTGCACATCGCCGCATCGTGGGGGCACCGGACCAGCCGGTACGGCTACCTGGCGAACGGCGGCGACAACAACATCGTGATCTTTCCCACGCCGAAGATCTGGGCGGACAGCAAAGTGGTGCCCAGCGCGACGGTGAAGCTATCCAGCCTCGTTCCCGGCCACCGGAACTCTCACATCCGCACCTACCAGCAGGCCCTGCGGGCATTCGGCATGGCCAAACACAATCCGTCCGGCGCCACCGGCTACTACGGCGGCGAAACCAAGGCCATGACTCGCGCCGCTTACCACGAGCTCGGCTGGCTCAGCGGCGATCTCGACCGGCCTGGTCGCAAGCTGCTCGCGCGACTGAGACTCACTGTTGTCTAACCGGAGTTGGCCAGGCGTTATGCGGGCCATGGCGCGCTCGGGCAGTGTCGGCGAGCAGGATGGCCTCCGGCGGCGGAGCTAGTCCAGGATGTCTGCCGGATCCGGCACCTGGAGCTCGTCACCGTCTCCGTTGCCGTTTCCACCGCCCGGACCGTCGTCGTCCTGATCGTCGCCGTCGCCCGGACCGTCGTCGTCACCTGGCCGCCCGTTGCCGTTGCCCGGCGGATCCGGCCGTGGCGGCGAGCCGCTACTGACGATCAGTGCGACGCTGGCACCGGACGGATGTTGCGAGTACGGCCCCGGCTGAGTGTCGACCACGGTGCCGGCGGGGAGCTCTGAGGGCACCTGATCGGCCACGTGGGCCCGGAAGCCGGCCTCGCGGAGCACTCGCTCTGCGTCGTCCTGGCTGCGGCCTCGGACATCCGGCACTGGTGCCAGAGCACCCTGGACCACCGTGGGATCGGGCTCGACGAACGACTCGCGCTCGTAGTTGTCGACGATGGCTTCCATCATCTGCTTCCAGATCGGCCCAGGCACGCAGCCTCCGCAGACGTTGTTGATGCGCTCACCGGCGAACGTGTATCCGCTCAGCGTCCGTGGCCGCTGGCTCTCGTAGTCGTAGGCGCCGCGCGGGTCGAAGACCGCCACTGCCGTGGTGAGCTGCGGGATGTAGCCGATCCACCACACGGCGACAGTGTCGTTGGTCGTGCCCGTCTTGCCGGCGGTGTCGCGGCCGTCGTCCAGCCGCATCCGCACGCCGGTGCCGCCTGGGTTGAACATGACGCCTCTGAGCACGTCATTGACGCCGTCGGCGTGCTCCTCGGCGAGCACGCGGTTGCAGACCGGCTCGGCGTTGAAGACGTCGTCGCCATCGCGATCGGTCACCTTCTGCACCGCGTAGGACTCGCAGTGCACGCCGCGGGCCGCGAACATCGCGTAACCCTCGGCCATCGCCAGCGGGGAAACCGGGTTGCTCCCGAGCACGTTGGACGGGTACTCATCCATCGGGTCGCCGGTTGCCTGGGTTACACCGGCCTCCGTGGCGATCCGTAGCGGGTCGCAGAGGCCGGTCTGCTGGGCAAGCTGGGCATAGAAGGTGTTGACCGACCGCTCGGTGGCGGTGCGCAGGTTGAACAGGCCGCTAAGGCCCGTGTCGTAGTTCTTCGGCCGCCATACCTCGGTCGACCGGATCTGGCCGTCGCATCCCTCGAAGGAGTTGACGGGCAGGTTCACCTGGTACGGCGAGTTGATCGACATGTTGAGCGCGATGCCCTGCTCGATCGCGGCGGCCAGCCACCAGGCCTTGGCCGTCGAGCCAGACTGGGCGCCGCCACCGCCTCCCATGGCTTGATCCACGGCCAGGTTGAGGGTGGTCTGACCCTGTTCTTCGTCATTGCCGTACGGCTTGGACTGGGCGAGCGCTTTGATTTGACCCGCGCCGGGCTCGACGGACGCCAGGGCCACCGCAGCGTCGTCGGTCGGGTCGATTCGGTCACGGATCGCCTCCTGGGCGGCCCGCTGAGCGTCGCGGTCGAGCGTGGTGCGGATGGTCAGCCCGCCGCGGTAGAGGGCTGCGACCCGCTCCTCCGGGGTCGAGCCGAGCTCTTCCAACTGCTGGATCTCCTGTACGACGTACTCGCAGAAGAACTCGGCCGCCGATCCGCCGCAGCCGTTCCGCGCGATGCGCTCGTCAAGCTCCAAGCCGGTTCCGAGAGCTTCTTTGAACTCCTCGTCACTGATCATTTCCAGGTCGTGCATCCGCCGCAGCACCACGTCGCGCCGGGCGAGCGCCCGCTCGGGGTTGGTGGTGGGGTCGAAGGCGGTCGGCTGCTGGATGATGCCGGCCAGCAGGGCGGCCTGGGGCAGGGTCAGCTCGGCTGCCGTAGTCGAGAAGTAGCGGCGCGCTGCCGCCTCCACCCCGTGGGCGCCGCCGCCGAAGTAGGCGATGTTGAGGTACCCCTCGAGGATCTCTTGCTTGGTCATCTCCTGCTCGAGGCCGACCGCTACCCGAAGCTCGCGGAGCTTGCGTCCGTAGGACTCCTCGACCGCAGCGCGGCGCTCTTCGTCGGTCTCAGCCTGTGCGAGGGTGAGCAGTTTGGCGTACTGCTGGGTAAGTGTCGAGCCACCGGCGGTGATGTCGCCGGCCTCCGCGTTGACGAAGAAGGCCCGTGTCGTGCCCCGGAAATCGATCGGTCCGTGTTCGAAGAACCGGTGGTCCTCGATCGCCAGGGCGGCCTCCTGCATGACAGGGGCGATGTCCTCCAGTGTCTTGCTGACCCGGTTCTCGGTATAGAAGGTGGCGATCAGATTGCCTTCGGCGTCGAGGATCCTGGAACGCTCGGGCAGCGGGTTGGAGGTATCGAGCTGCGCCGGCAGTTCGCTGAATCCGTTTGCGCTCTCGCGAGCGACCAGGCCGAGGCCTGCGGCGACCGGCAGAGCGAGACCTGCTACGAGCAGTCCGGCCAGCGCGCTGACGCCGATGGCGAGCAGCGAGCGCCGAAGCGCGGCGAAGATCGATTGGGGCCCAGGGAATGCCACAACGCCCAAGGATACGTCGTTTCGGCCACAGCACATCTTTTCGCTCGCTCGACCCCGCAGGCATACCGCCGCTCTAACGTTGGCCTTATGCGGCTGACCAAGTACGAGCACGCGTGTGTTCTCGTCGAGGACGACGGTGCGCGCATCCTCATCGATCCTGGCACCTACTCCTCGGGTTTCGAGGCCCTGACCGGCCTGGACGCCGTGCTGATCACGCACCAGCACGCCGACCACGTCGACGCGGACCGGCTCGGGCCGCTACTTGCCGGCAACCCGCACGCCCGCGTCTATGCGGATGACGCCACTGCCGCGATCCTGCGTGAGAAGGGACTCGAGGCGGCGGTGGCCAGCGAACGGGAGCAGATCAGCGCAGGTGTCGACGTCACCGTCTACGGCGTCAATCACGCTGTGATCCATCCGGACATCCCGATCATCCCGAACGTTGGCTACCTGATCAACGGGCGCTTCTTCCACCCCGGCGACGCGTTCACCGTGCCGGACGTCCCGGTCGACATCCTCGGGCTGCCGACCGGCGCGCCCTGGTTGAAGGTCAGCGAAGCCGTGGAATATCTGAGGGCGGTCGCGCCCCGGGTGGCAGTGCCCATCCACGAAGCGGGCCTGACCCGGCCGGCGATGCACTACCGGATGTTCGACCAGCTCGCGCTCAGCGGCACCTCGGTGCAGGTCGTCGAACCTGGAAACACCATCGAGGTGTAGGCGCGTGGCCTAGCGCCGGCCGAACATCTGCGTCCAGTAAAGCCCGCGCGGGGAGTCCGCGACGCCGACACCGATCTCGGTGGAGGAGCAGTTGAGGATGTTCGCGCGGTGCCCGGAGCTGTCCATCCACCCCTCGACGACCGCCTCGGCGGACCGGTAACCCATGGCGATGTTCTCCCCTGCGTACCCGTCATAGCCGGCGGCGGCAGCCCGATCACCGGGATCTTGGCCATCGGGGTTGGTATGACTGAAGAAGTCGCGCGCGGCCATGTCCTCACTGTGTGCCGTGGCGACGCGCCGCAGTGTCTTGCTGTTGGACAGTGGTGGGCAGCCCGCCTTCTGCCGCTCCGCGTTTGTCAGTGTGACGACCTCGGTCGCCATCTTGGCGGTCGGACCTCCGGTGCCGCCCGATGTATCGGACCCGCCGGCCGGTTCGGTGCTCGATGCGCTAGGGGTGCTGTCCGTACCTGTCGGCGAGCGCGTGGGCTCCGGGCTCTCGGTGGGTGTGGGAGTTGGTGTCTCTGTGGGCGTTTCCGGCGGGCCCGGGCTGACCGTCGCCACGACTGTCGCTTCGGCCCCGGGTGCCAGCGCGCCCGGGGTGGATGTCGGGGGCGAGGTCTCCCACGGCCATTGGGTCGTTTCGGACTCGACGACGACCAGGTCGTCCGCTCCGCCCGAGCACCCGGCGAGCACCGCACACACGGCGACAGCGGCCAGCCGACTCGCTGACCGGCGCGGTGTAGCGCGCCCACGCGATGGACGCGCGGCCGACTCTCGGCGACGGCTCACCATGGCAACCACGACGGCTCAGGCTACGAGGTACCGCCGGGTGACGCCAGTGGGGGTTCGCATCCGCCCGCTAGCCTTCATTGAGGGGGAGTTTCTCGCCAGAGCAGGAGCCTGCCATGTCCGAACCGCACGACACGTCCGGAGGGGAACGCGAGCCGGCCCGTGACGATGCCGGTCCGGACCACGACCTCGCGGCGCGTGCAAACCGTGAAGTGGCTTCCCTGGAACGCCAGATCGACCTGTCGCTGCGTCGAGCGGACGATGCAGCGAGTGGCCGGGCGGTCGTCCGCCGGCGATCGCCCGCGTTGGTGGCGGCATTCGTCATCGTCACACTGCTGTTCTCGGCGACCGCGGTGCTCGCTGCATACCTGTGGCGCACCACCGGCGAATGGCGGGCCGAGGCCGAACAGCGGGGTGAGCTTGCGACGACGGTGGCTGCCCAGCGCGACCAGCTGGCCGGCGAGCTGAACCAGGCCGAGCGCGATCTCGAAGCCACCGACAACCAGCTCCTCGAACTCCAGGACCGGTTGCTGTCCCTCGCCGACGAGCGCGCGCAGACCGGGGACGAGCTCGAGTTGACCCGCATCATCGCCAACGACGTCGCCTCGGTGGCGAGCCAGCTGGAAGGGTGTGCTCTAGGGCAAGACCAGCTCATCGATCAGCTGATCACCGTCCTCGAGGAGCTCGAACGGTATGACCCCGCATCCGTCGCCGAAGGCGCCAGGCAGGCCAGCGAACAGCTCAACACGGTCTGCGACGAGGCGCTGCAGGGCATCCAAGACCTCAGGCAGCGGCTGGGAACCGAATGAGACGGCCGCTGGTCATCCTGGCCGCCTTCGCCCTGGCCGCGTGCGGGACGGTTCCCGACCTACCGCCCATGCCGGAGCGCCTTGTCATCAACGAGACTCCGGCACTGCCGACGCCTACGCCGGGCACAGTCACACTCTCGCCCGACGGGTTCCGGACAACTGAGCGGGTAGCGGTCCGGGTGAGAAACGTCGGCTGTGACGCGGTGAGCATCGGCAGCGGCTTCGCGGTCTCTGCCAACCGCCTCGTGACCAACCGGCATGTCGTGGCCGGAGCGGCCACCCTCCAGGTCAGCACTTACGACGGGCAGGACCTGCTGGTGGAGGCTTCCGGCACGGCTGTGCTGGCCGACCTGGCCGTGGTCGAGACGAGCTCACCGCTCCCTGCCGCGGTCGAACTCGCCGCCGAGGACCCGGCGGTCGGCACGGCGGTGGAGATCATCGGATATCCGGGCGGCGGGCGTTTGACGTCCAGCACTGGAGAGGTGCTCGGCTACGAAGAGGACCCGCTCAACGCCAACGTCGGCGAGGTGATCGTCAGTTCGGCGTTCGCCCAACCCGGTTCGTCCGGCAGCCCGATGTACGACAGCCAAGGCGGGGTCGTCGGCGTCGTCTACGCGGCCGCGCCGGACGGTGAGCATTCGCTGGCGATCCCGGTCTCGACCCTCAAGGGACTGCTCGACCAGACCACTCTCGACGAGCCCGTCCCCGACTGCCAATGACCAAGATTGGGTTGATGTCGCCTCATCGGGACACAATGGTTGCGTGACTGAATGGCGCAGCGATCACAACGGCGGCCGGCCGTTGCGGCCGTTGCTGTCCGGAACACTGCCCGACATCCCCGGTGACCCGGATCCCGCGGACCGGGTTGCGGTCGCACACGCCACCGCCGCTGCCGTGCTTCGCGTCGGCCGAGGAGAAGGCGACGACCCCGAACGCACCCGCCGCCTGGTGGGGCTTGCCGACGACGTCGGCCTGGACGAGATCGCCGACCTGTGGCGCGACGCCGGCCCGGAGACCCTGCCCGGCACCTTGTGGTCCCTGTACCTGCTTCGCACCTGGGTTCACCGCGACGGCGTCGATGCGGCGCGGCTGTTCCATGCCGGCCAGCGAGTCGCCGAGGTGTCCAATGCGGTCGCGGGCGTTGCCGAACCACCGGGGCCTCGCGAGGTCGCAGCGCTGGGCGACGCCGTGCTCACCAGTGCGTTCGACGGCGACTTCGCCGTCGCGCTCGAGCGTGCCGCCGCGTTCTGCCGGGTGGTGGCGGCCGGGCGGGCGCACCTCGCGGACGACACCGCTGATGACCAGGAAGGACAGCGCCAGACTCGCCTCGCGCAGGGCAACCTGCGCATGGCGGAGGAACTAGAGCGCTCGGCCCGCCTATGGCGCAACGGCCAACTCTCCTAGCCGCACCATTCTCATCACGCCTAGCCGAATCCCCTCGCCGCTCCCTTCCTAGGCGAGTCCGTTCGATCACGTTCGGCAGGCGGCGCGCCGTACCTACAGGCATGCAGGCATGGAGCTTCGTCGTCACCACTGGTGGGCGGCCCAGCCGGATGCCGGGCGAGGTGAGGAAGACCACACGTCGGTCCAACCCTTGGGGAACAGCCACAGCATCGGCTACGTTGAGGAACCAGCGACAGCCTTCGGGTTCTCGCTGGGCGTCGGGCCGCGGTAACCCCGGGTCCCACCTTTAGCCGCTACGAGCGGCCGTTGCGCCGAGAGGCGTTCCCGGACCGGCGTCCCAAAGCGTAGGGCGGCTCCTGGCCATCGGCCGGGAGCCGTACCGCGTTTTGCCGCGTGGTGGTTGGGCGCGCAGCGTCGCTACCCCCAACCCAGTTCGTGCAGCCTGTCGTCGTCGATACCGAAGTGGTGCGCGAGCTCGTGGACGACCGTTATCTGGATTTCTTCCACCACGTCCTCGTAGCTGTCACAGATGGCCAGGATCGGCCCGCGAAATAGCCGGATCGTGTCCGGGAGCACACCGCTGTACCACTCGCCACGTTCGGTCAGCGGCGTCCCCTCGTACAAGCCGAGCAGGTCCGGCGATTCTTCCGGAGCGTCGTCCTCGACCAGAACGACGCAGTTGTCGACCAATTTCGCCAGATCCGGCGGGATTGTGTCGAGGGCTTCGGCGACCAGTTCGTCGAACTCCTCGGTACTTAGCTCGAGCACCTCTTAAGTCTGCCGGGTACTTCGGCGCATAGCTCGATGTGCTACCAACGGAGGGTGCAGCAGGCCACCGCACCGGCTCAGCCTGACGGGACGAGTCGCTCCGAAATCCCCAACTGGCTCAGGGTGGTGGCACCGTGGTTCGTCACCGTCCTGGCCGGGTTGTTCGGCGCCTGGCTGGCACTGAACGTGGCCGGAACCACTCACACAGCTCTCGGACCGCTGGCGATCGATGCGGAGATCTCGCCGTCCTGGCGGGGCGACACGGTACTCCAAGTCGATCCCCTCGGCACGCTCGAATTCGACACCCACACCGCTCCCCTCCGCGTCACGGTGAGCCTGCGATCCGTCGACGTCGAGGCGGTACAGCGAATCGTCGAAAACCCGGCCGCGCTCCAATCGATCGAAAGCCAGCTTGTCGAAGACCTCAACAGCGCGCTCCTGCGAGCGGCGATCCGAGCCGGAGTCGTGGCCGTGGTCGGAGCGGTGATCGCAGGCGGTCTCGTCCTGAGATCGTGGCGGCGCGCCCTTTTGGCCGGTGCAGTCGCCCTCGTAGCCGTCGGGCTCTCGTACACGCTGGCGCTGCTGACGTTCGACCGCGACGCCGTCCGGGAACCCCGCTACAACGGGCTCATCGCCACCGCGCCAAGGCTCGTCGGCAGCGTGGAAGCGATCACGACGGATTTCGGTGCGTACGTGGAACAGCTCGCCTCGCTCGTGACGAACGTTACGCGGATCTACGACGTGACGTCCGGCTTGCCGACCTGGGGTCCAACCGACGACACGATCAGGGTGTTGTTCGTCTCAGATCTGCACCTCAACCCGGCGGCATGGGGGATCATCCGCGCGGTCGGCGACCAGTACGACGTGGACGTGATCGTCGACGCCGGCGACATCGCCGATCATGGCACCGCGGCGGAGTCGCGGTACGTCGCCGCGATCGGCACGCTCGGCCGTCCGTACGTGTACGTCAAGGGCAACCACGACTCGATCCTGACCGCGGCGGCCGTCGCCGAACAGCCGAACGCGATCGTGCTCGACCACGAACCGGTTCGGGTCGCCGACCTGTACTTCTACGGTGCACCTGATGCCCGATTCACCCCCGACCAGCAGACCCGGGGTACTGCCAGCGAGGATCTTCGTCTCGGCAGCGAGGAGTTGGCCGAGCGAGTTCGCTCTCTCGCGGTCCGCCCCGACGTCATCGTCTACCACGACCCCACGCACGCCGACCTGTTCCAGGACACGGCACCGCTCATCCTGTCCGGACATGCTCATCGGCGGCAGGACATCGTGCTGGACGACGGCACGCGGGTATTCGTCCAGGGATCGACCGGAGGTGCCGGCCTTCGTGGGCTCGAGCACGAGGAGCCGACACCAGTCACGCTGTCCGTGCTCTACTTCGATCCGGAGACCAGGCAGCTTGTTGCGTGGGACGACATCAAGCTCGGGGGCCTGGGCCTCTCGAGCGCGGAGCTTCGGCGAAATCAGGTAGACCAATCCGGAGATACCGCCGACGATGAGGACACCGACGAGGTCGCGCCCACCCCACCCGGGAGCCCCAGCCCTGCACCGACGGACGAATGACCTGCGTCTTCGTGAGCTCGGCGGACGAAATCCCTTACGCGCCACCTCGCCGTCAGCAGTCAGTTTGGAGAACGCTGCGCCGACCCCCTATCCTTGAGCGGTCCCCGACGGCGACGAGCCAAGGGCTAGCCGTCCAGGTGTTGCCCCCATCGTCTAGCGGCCTAGGACTCCGCCCTTTCAAGGCGGCAGCGCGGGTTCGAATCCCGTTGGGGGCACGTAGCACGACCCCGGTAGTGTTGTAGTCGCAAGGTCCTGTGGAGCAGCTCGGAGTGCTCGCCGCCCTGTCAAGGCGGAGGTCGCGGGTTCAAATCCCGTCAGGACCGCCAGCGTTCTCGCAGGTCAGACGCCCTTTCTTATCGCACCGGGCGGGCCACCTCGCATACGGGCTGGTCCGGATCGGCGCTGTGTGGGTCGATGCCGTCAAAGTAGATCTCGCGCGGCGCGCCGACGGCGACGCGGCCACCGGCGTCCAGCCAACGCTCGATGGCGTCGTAGGCTGACAGTATCTGTGGCACGTCGAACTGCGCCTTGGTCACGGTCAGGAAGACCTCGTGGTGCGCGGGCTCAACCCGGGCCCCGTCCGGAGGCGTACCACGAATGGGTACGCACACCTCGATCGGCCCGTCGCTGTCCTGACTCACTTCACCATGGAAGATCACAAACAGGCGCCCGGACCTGCTGCCGGCCGCATCGGCCACATTAGTCAGTCTGGTCTTGGTGTCCCGTAGCCACTCCTCCATCTCGGTGAGGTGCAGGTGGCGACGTTCTGCAAGGACGACCTGTTCGGGAACGTCGCGCTCGGCGATGTCGAAGTCACCCGGGCCGGGATCACCGCCAGCAATGCTGGTCCGGAGCAGCTCGACCAGCCGCCGCTGGCCGGAGACACGCTTCTCGATCCGTTCCCAGTAGGTGTCGAGCCGCTCGACCGCCTCGGCCGGGGAGACTGCAACGAATTCGGCCACCTCCGGCAGCGGCATGTCGAGATGGCGGAGCAGCACGATCAGGCGGGCGGTGTACAGTTGGCTCTCCCGATACCAGCGATAGCCGTTGTCCGGGTCGACGTGATCGGGATTCAGGATGCCGTGCTCGTCGTACAGCCGCAGCGCCCGCATCGACAGCCCGGACCGCGAGCTGAACACGCCGATGCTCATCAGCCGGTCGGACGCCGCGTCGTTGCTCACCCGACCATGGTGCTCTAGTCGGTGCTGGTTTGGTCGGCGACGCGGAACGCGAGTTCGGTCTCCCACTTGGCCATGTCCGGCTCGTCGTCAGGATTGGTCAGGTAGAACTCAAGGCGCGCGGCCCATCGCTCCCCTTCGGCACTGTCGGACTTGTCCCAGGTGATGCCCTCCTTTGCGCCCCATTGCAGCAAGTCCTTGGTGGCGTCGATCAGGGCGTCGGGATGTCCGACGTGCAGTAATGTGGCGTAGATGCCGGCGGGCAGTACCCCGGCAGTGACTCGGTCGTCGCCGGTGATCGGCTGCTCCACCTCCACGCCGGCCTCGATCTCGAGTTGGCGGGCCATGTCGATGACGTTGTACTTCCAGAACGGTGGTCCGGCCGGTGTGACGCCGTGTTGGGCGAGCCAGCCGAAGACCTCGGCATTCAATGGTGGTACGACGTCGCCGAGCTCGGTCATGGTGACAAGCACCTTGATCGCGGCGTAGGGCCGTTCTGGTCGTTGTTGCAGAGTCGGTTCGCTCATGACAGCCGATGTTGGGCCCTGCCGCACGGTGAAGGTCAAGACTCCTGCTCGCTAGTTGGCGTCGGCGTCCTTGGGTGCCGCGGACGTTAAGACAACCGCGGGAGATCGGCGCCAGCCCACCCTTGATCGCCCAGGGCGTCCGGAGCTACGTGCCGCAGCCTGGCGAGCGCCGGTCGAGCGGCGTTCGCCGCTGTCACGGTCGCCGCAGGCTGCGTCACATCTGTTCGCCCGGCAGCTTGCTGGCCTGCTCGATCCAGGACTGGAGTTGGTCCTCGTCAAGTTCGTCGTCCTCGCGGATGTCGAGGTAGCGCACTTCGGGGTGCTTGGACGCCTTCGGCGGCATGGGATCGAGCGATGTTCCTTTGAGTAACTGCACCTGCACGTAGTTTGTGTAGCAGCGGAACGACAGGAACCAGCCCTCGCCCTTGAGGCCGTAGAACGGTTGGTTCCACTTCACGGCTTTGTGTACGTCGGGAACCGTGCGCACGATGAGGTCGTCGA
>Ga0214469_1000088_pt1 | contig 25868 bp, 24 predicted proteins | sample RVTome_10_FD_187340 | JGI IMG/M metagenome (GOLD analysis project Ga0214469, IMG submission 187340) | Soil microbial communities from uranium-contaminated site in the Upper Colorado River Basin, Wyoming, United States - RVT153D57 HiSeq ... | reverse complement strand
AGCGCACGATCTCGACGCCGCCTACGGTTCGTTTGCCACGACGTACGACAACCCAACGCCCGTGGAGCAGCTCGTATTCCCGCACGACTGCATCCGGGTCGGTCGACGGGTCGAGGCGGGTGTTGTTGACGTACGCGCCGCCCTCGGCGATCGCCCGGCGCGCAGCCGACCGTGACGGCACGAGTCCCGCTGCGACGAACAGGTCGACGTACGACGGTCCGTCGTGGCCCATCGGCACCTGTGCGAGCGACGTCTCCGACAGCGCCGCCGAGAGCGTGCGCTCGTCGAGGTCCTCCAGCGCGCCCTGGCCGAACAATGCCTGCGACGCCGATACGACCCGGGCCGTCTCCTCGGCTCCGTGGACGAGCGCGGTCACCTCCTCGGCCAGGGCACGCTGGCCCACGCGTGAGGCCGGCCGCTCTGCCGTCGCCCGTTCGATCTGCTCGATCTCCTCCCTCGGACGGAACGACAGCGACCGCAGCAGCATCGGGATCTGGCTGTCCTCGACGTTGAGCCAGTGCTGGTAGAAGGCGTACGGCGAGGTCATGTCCGGATCGAGCCAGATCGTGCCCGACTCGGTCTTCCCGTACTTCGTGCCGTCGGCCTTGGTGAGCAGCGGTGTCGCGAAGGCGTGCACAGACACTCCCTCGACCCGGTGGACCAGGTCGACGCCGCTGGTGAGGTTCCCCCACTGGTCGCTGCCGCCGGTCTGCAGGATGCAGGTGTAGCGGCGGTAGAGCTCCAGGAAGTCGAGTCCCTGCAGGATCTGGTAGCTGAACTCGGTGTACGAGATCCCCTCCCGCGACTCCAGCCGGGCGCTCACCGCCTCCTTCGCCATCATCCGGTTGACCCGGAAGTGCTTGCCGACGTCGCGGAGGAAGTCGATCGCCGACAGCGGCGCGGTCCACTCCAGGTTGTTCACCACCCGTGCGGCGTTGTCGCCGGTGAAGGAGACGTAACGCGCCACCTGGACCCGGATGCGCTCGACCCACTCGGCGACGGTCTCCTTCGTGTTGAGCGTCCTCTCCGCCGTGGGCTTCGGGTCGCCGATCAGGCCGGTGGAGCCGCCGACGAGCACGATCGGACGGTGTCCTGCGTCCTGCAGGCGACGGACCGTCAGAAGCTGGAGCAGGTTGCCGAAGTGCAGGCTCGGAGCCGTCGGATCGAAGCCGCAGTAGTAGGTGACCGGTGCGTCGGCCAGTGCGGCACGCAGCGCCTGTTCGTCGGTGGACAGCGCGAACAGGCCGCGCCACTTCAGCTCGTCGACGATGTCCTCGGCCACGGTCACCCGTCTCCCTGCAGTCTCGGCACCGGCGCTCCGGCCACTCGACGGTGCCCGGCCGCAGCCTACGGCCGCGGGGCCGCCGACCGGCGCCTGGGCAGATACGGGCGGTAGGTCGACACGGTCGGGTCGCCGTCCAGCCAGAACCGCCACGGCCGGTCCCCGGCCCGGGCGAGACCGACCCGTGGACCGGTTCGAACGCTTTCGGTCGGCCGCGCGCCGGCCCGGAACCGCAATGGCGACGACGCGTCGCAGAGGTCCGTCCCGTTGTCGTGGCCGCCGAGTCCCAGCACCGTCGCGAGCCGCGCCGGTCCGCGTGCGAGGTCGCGGTCGCCGCGCGCCGACGGTCGCCGCGACCGAGCCACCTCGAGACCCGTCACCACCTCGCCCGCCCGGAGCAGGACGGCACTCGCCCTGCCCGCGGGGCCGCAGACGAGGTTGGCACACCAGTGCATCCCGTAGGTGAAGTACACGTACACATGCCCGGCCGGCCCGAACATGACCGCGTTGCGCGCCGTCCGGCCCCGGAAGGCGTGCGACCCGGGATCCTCCGCACCGTCGTACGCCTCCACCTCGGTCAGCCGCACGGCGACCGGGCCGTGGACGAGGACGCAGCCGAGCACCGACGGCGCGACCTCGAGGACCGGTCGCTCGAAGAACGTCCGGCCGACCCCATCACTCATGCAACGCCCAGGGACGCAACGCTGCCACGCAGGTGCGTACGGCGTCGAGCTGCTCGGCCACCCGCTGCGGAGCCGTCCCGCCCTTGCCCGAACGCGACGCGAGCGAGCCGGCCACCGTCAGCACGGAGCGCACCGGTGGTCGCAGGTGCGCAGAGACCGAGGCGAGGTCCTCGTCGGTGAGGTCCCACAGCTCGATCCCGCGCTCCTCGCACATCCGTACGCAGGCCCCCGCGATCTCATGTGCCTCGCGGAAGGCGACACCGTCGCGGACGAGCCACTCGGCCACGTCGGTCGCGAGCGAGAACCCCTGCGGCGCCAGCTCCTCCAGCCGGGTCGTGCGGAACCGCAGCGTCGACACCATGCCGGTGACGGCGGGGAGCAGCAGTGTCAGCGAGTCGACGGAGTCGAAGACGGGTTCCTTGTCCTCCTGCAGGTCCCGGTTGTACGCGAGCGGAAGTGCCTTGAGCGTGGTCAGCAGGCCGGTCAGGTTGCCCACCAACCGCCCGGCCTTTCCCCGCGCGATCTCGGCCACGTCGGGGTTCTTCTTCTGCGGCATGATCGACGACCCGGTGGACCAGGCGTCGTCCAGTTCGACGAACGAGAACTCCTTCGTCGCCCACAGCACGACCTCCTCGGCGAGTCGCGACACGTCGACCCCGACCATCGCGGCCACGAAGGCGAACTCGGCGGCCACGTCGCGGGAGGCCGTGCCGTCGATGGAGTTCTCGACGGCGCGCGAGAAACCGAGCGTCTCCGCGACGAACTCGGGGCTCAGGCCCAGCGAGGTACCGGCCAGCGCGCCCGAGCCGTAGGGCGACTCGTCGGCGCGTCGGTCCCAGTCGCGGAGCCGGTCGACATCGCGGAGGAGGGCCCAGGCGTGCGCGAGCAGGTGGTGCGAGAGCAGGACCGGCTGGGCGTGCTGCAGGTGGGTCCGGCCGGGCATGGCGACCCCCAGGTGCCGCTCCGCGTGGGCCGCCAGCGCGTCGACCAGATCCAGGACGAACCGGGCCACCGTGCGCGCCGAGGCGCGCAGGTACATCCGCAGCAGCGTCGCCACCTGGTCGTTGCGGGACCGGCCGGCCCGAAGCTTGCCGCCCAGCCCGACCCCCACCCGCTCGATCAGGCCGCGCTCGAGGGCCGTGTGCACGTCCTCGTCCGACGGCTGGGGGGCGAAATCACCCGCCGCCACGTCGGCGGAGAGGGCATCCAGACCGGCCAGCATTCCGGCGAGCTCGGCGTCGTCGAGAAGTCCCGCGTGGTGCAGGGCCTGCGCATGCGCTCTCGAGCCGGCGATGTCGTACTGGGCCAGGCGCCAGTCCACGTCCGTGCTCCGGGAGAGCTCGGCCAACGCATCGGCCGGACCCGCGGCGAACCGCCCGCCCCACAGACTGGTCGGGACTGCCGGCTCAGCCACGCTTCTTGTCCCTCGCCGCCGCAAGCCTCGACGGCAGCCCGAACAGTTCGATGAACCCCCGCGCGAACGACTGGTCGAACATGTCACCGGTGTCGTACGTCGCGAGCGCGAAGTCGTAGAGACTCTGCTCGGAACGCCGCCCTGTGACGACGGCACGGCCGCCGTGCAGTACCAGCCGGACGTCACCGCTGACGTGGGCGTTCGCCTCGTCCACGAACGTGCTCAGCGCATGGCGCAGTGGGCTCGACCAGAGCCCGTCGTAGACGAGCTGGCTCCAGCGCTGATCCACCCCCCGCTTGAACCGCGCCAGGTCGCGCTCGACGGTGACGTTCTCGAGTTCCTGGTGAGCCGTGATGAGCGTGATCGCTCCCGGGGCCTCGTAGACCTCCCGGCTCTTGATCCCGACCAGCCGGTCCTCCACCAGGTCCAGCCGGCCGACCCCCTGCGCACCGGCCCGGCGGTTCAGCTCGGAGATGGCCTGAAGCATCGTGACCGGCTCGCCGTCGAGGGCGACCGGCGCGCCGGCGTCGAACGTGACGACCACCTCGTCGGCGTCGCGAGGAGTCGCAGGATCGGCGGTGTAGGCGTAGACGTTCTCCGTCGGCGCGTTCCAGATGTCCTCGAGGAATCCGGTCTCGATCGCGCGACCCCAGACGTTCTGGTCGATCGAGAACGGGTTGCTCTTCGTCGTCTCGATCGGCAGGTCGTGCTTCTCCGCGTAGTCGATGGCCTTGTCCCGGGTGAGCGCCAGGTCACGGACGGGGGCCAGGCAGGTCAGGTGGGGAGCCAGCGCGCGGATCCCCACCTCGAAGCGCACCTGGTCGTTGCCCTTGCCGGTGCACCCGTGGGCCACGACGGACGCACCGAATCGACGGGCGGCCGCCACCAGGTGCTCGACGATCACCGGACGTGACAGGGCCGACACCAGCGGGTAGCGGTCCATGTACAGGGCGTTGGCTTTGAGAGCCGGCAGGCAGTACCGCTCGGCGAACTCCTCCCGGGCGTCGGCCACGTGGGCCTCGACGGCGCCGCAGGCCAACGCACGCTTGCGGATGGTGTCGAGGTCCTCGCCGCCCTGGCCGAGGTCGACGGCGACCGCAACGACCTCCGCTCCCGTCTGCTCGGCTATCCAGCCGATGGCGACGGAGGTGTCCAGACCTCCGGAGTAGGCCAGGACGACGCGTTCAGTCACGGGTGTGCTCCTTCTCGGATGGGGACGGTGCCTGACCCTCCGCGAGCGCCAGGAACCACTCGGCGACCTCAGCGCCGCTGGTCGGGTCGGTGGTGACGACGAGGACCGTGTCGTCCCCAGCGATCGTGCCCAGAACCGCGTCGGGCGCAGCCCGGTCCACCGCCGAGGCGAGGTACTGCGCTGCACCCGGTGGCGTGCGCAAGATGATCAGGTTCGCCGACGACCGCGCCGACACGAGGATCTCCTCGCAGACGCGCACGAGCCTCGCGTCGATTGCCGAGCGTGCCGCAGCGCGTGGGGTTCGGTCGCCCCCCTCGCCGGGCAGCGCGTAGACGAGGTCGCCGTTCGCGTCGCGAACCTTGACCGCGCCCATCTCGTCCAGGTCGCGCGAGAGCGTGCCCTGCGTCACGGCGATGCCGTCGAGGGCGAGCATGGCCGCAAGTTCCCCCTGCGACCGGATCGGTTCGCGAAGGAGCACCTCCGCGATGCGCTGGTGGCGGGCCGCCCGCGTCATCGGGGTCGCTGTGTGCATCAGACCTCCCGAGGGTCGTCGAGGATGGCGGGAAGCGCGGTCACGAACTCCCGCGCCTGGCCGGTGGAGAGGATGAGCGGCGGTGCGAGCCGTATCGCATCCGCCGCCACGGGATTGACGATGAATCCCGCGCGAAGTGCTGCTGCGGCCGCCCGGAACGCGACCGGAGCGGTCAGGTGGACGGCGAGCAGCAACCCCACCCCCCGAACACCGGCGATCAGCGGATGCCGGAGCGCGCCGATGGCCGCACGAAGCCCCTCACCGACGATGCGGGCGTTCGCCAGCAGGTTCTCGACCTCGATCGTGTCGAGGACCGCGATGGCGGCCGCGGCCGCGACCGGATTGCCCCCGAAGGTCGAGCCGTGCGATCCCGCATTCAGCAGGACGGCGGCGTCGCCGAACCCGATGCACGCACCGATCGGCAGCCCGCCACCGAGCCCTTTGGCGATCGTGACGACGTCTGGGTCGATGCCCTCGTGCTGGAATGCGAACCATTCGCCGGTCCGGCCGATGCCGGTCTGGATCTCGTCGATCACGAGCAGCGCACCGTGCCTGCGCGTGATCTTCCGGGCGGCCTCCAGGTAGCCGGGCGGAGGGACGCGGACACCTGCCTCTCCCTGCACGGGCTCGAGGATCACCGCGGCCGTCTCCGCGTCGACGACCGCCGCGAGCGCTGCGGCGTCGCCGTACGGTACGTGGACCACGCCACCCGGCAGAGGTGCGAACGGGTCTCGGATCGCCGGCTTCCCGGTGAGCGCAAGAGCGCCCATCGTCCGGCCGTGAAAGCCGTTCTCGGCCGCCACCATCCGGGACCGGCCGGTCCGCCGGGCGATCTTGAACGCAGTCTCGACCGCCTCGGCTCCGGAGTTGGTGAAGAACACCCGTCCGTGACCGCCGGCCAGGGCCCGGACCCGTTCGGCCAGCATCACCTGGGGCTCGGTCGCGAAGAAGTTCGAGACGTGCCCGAGTGTCTCCAGTTGTGCTGTGACGGCCTTCGTCACCGCCGGGTGACCGTGCCCGAGCACGTTGACGGCCAGACCACCGAGCAGGTCGAGGTAGCGCCGCCCGTCCGCGTCCCAGACGTGACAGCCCTCGCCGCGCACCAGCACGCGCTGTGGGCGTCCGAACGTGCCCATCAGGGCACCTTCGTACCGGTCCAGCCAGGCATCCTGCAGCGTCACGACGGCACCACCATCGTCCCGACGCCCGCGTCGGTGAACACCTCGAGCAGGAGCGCGTTCGGCAGCCGGCCGTCGACCACGGTCGCCTCGGGCACGCCGCCCCGTACTGCGCGCACGCAGGCCGCCATCTTGGGAACCATCCCGGCGTCGAGCCCGGGCAGCATCGCAGCCAGGTCGTCCACGCCCACCTCGGCGATGACCTCGGTGCACGCGGGCCAGTCCCGGTAGAGGCCGGCGACGTCGGTGAGGACGACCAACTTCTCGGCACCCAGCGCCACTGCCAGCGCCGCCGCCGCCGTGTCGGCATTGACGTTGTGCACGACACCGTCGGCGTCGGGCGCCACCGACGACACGACGGGGATCCGGCCCGCTGCGATCAGGTCGAGCACGGCCTCCGGGCGTACCCGCGCGACGTCGCCGACCAGCCCGAGGTCGACGCTCTCGCCGTCGACCACCGCGTCCTGGCGGCGCGCGGTGAACAGACCCGCGTCCTCACCCGACAGGCCGACCCCGTACGGGCCGTGCTGGTTGACCAGGCCCACCAGGTCGCGGCCGACCTGGCCGACGAGCACCATCCGGACCACGTCCATGGCCTCCGGCGTCGTCACCCGCAGGCCGCCGCGGAACTCGGTCTCGATCCCCAGCCGGCCCAGCATGCTGGAGATCTGCGGGCCGCCGCCGTGCACGACGACCGGCTTGAGGCCGGCCAGCCGGAGGAACACGATGTCGTCGGCGAACGATCTCTTCAATGCTTCGTCGACCATCGCCTTGCCGCCGTACTTGACGACCACGACCTTGCCGTGGAACCGCTCGAGCCAGGGCAGGGCCTCGACCAGCGCGGCGGCCTTCGTCAGCGCGTACTCGTGGGTGGGGGCGCTCATGTGGAGTACGCCGCGTTCTCGTGGACGTAGTCGTGGGTGAGATCGGTCGTGAGGATCGTCGCGCTCTGCGAGCCGGCCTTGAGGTCGATCGTGACCGTGACCTCGCGCGCCGACAGGTCGACCAGCTCCCGCGGATCCCCGACTCCGCCGTTGCGGCACACCTGGACGCCGTTCATGGCGACGTCCACGGAGGCCGGGTCGAAGATCGCCTCGGTCGTGCCGACGGCCGCCAGGACCCGACCCCAGTTCGGATCGCCGCCGAAGACCGCGCACTTGAACAGGGCACTGCGGGCGACCGCGCGCCCCGCGTCGACCGCGTCCTGTTCGGTCGCGGCGTTGACCACCTCGACGACGATCTCGTGTGCCGCTCCTTCGGCATCGGCCCAGAGCTGGCGGGCGAGGTCGGAGCATGTCCGGGTGACGGATTCCGTGAGCTTGTTTGCCGTCGGTTCGACTCCGGAAGCGCCGCTGCTCATCAACAGGACGGTGTCGTTGGTGGACATGCAGCCGTCGGTGTCGAGCCGGTCGAAGGTGAGGCGGGTCGCCCTCCGCAGAGCCCGGTCGAGCACGGGACCCCCGGCGACGGCGTCGGTGGTGACGACCACCAGCATCGTCGCGAGCGCGGGCGCGAGCATGCCGGCGCCCTTCGCCATGCCCCCGACCACCCAGCCGTCGCCGGAGACGACGGCCTGTTTGGGCCGCGTGTCGGTCGTCATGATCGCCTCTGCGGCGTCCGGTCCACCCTGTCGGCCGAGGCCGGCGGCGGCCTTGCGGATGCCGTCCTCGAGCTTGGGACGGTCCAACAGGTCGCCGATCAGCCCGGTGGAGCAGACGGCGACGTCGAAGGCTCCCGCACCGACGAGGTCCGCGACGAGCTCCGCGGCGGCGTGTGTGGTCTGGAAGCCTTCGGCGCCGGTGTAGCAGTTCGCACCGCCGGAGTTGAGAACGACGGCGGCCAGGCGGCCGTCGCCGATCGCCCGCTCGCTCCACAGCACCGGGTTCGCCTTGCATCGGTTGGCGGTGAACACGGCGGCCGCGTCCTGCCGGGGCCCGTCGTTCACCACGAGTGCGACGTCGGGCCGGCCGCTGCGCTTCAGGCCGGCGATGGCCCCGGCCGCCCGGAATCCGCCCGCCGCGGTGACGCTCACGGTGCCACCGCCGCGACCGGCAGCCCCAGCGACTCGGGCATGCCGAGTGCGAGGTTGGCGCACTGCAGGGCAGCACCGGCCGTGCCCTTGGTCAGGTTGTCGAGGGCCACGATCGCGACGACGCGGCCGGCCCGTTCGTCCACCGTGACCTGCACGTGCGCGGCGTTCGCGCCGAGTACGGACGCGGTGGACGGCCAGCGCCCGCCGGGAAGCAGGTGGACGAACGCCTCGTCTGCGTAGGCGGCCGACCAGGCGGCCCGCACCCGCCCGGCGTCTGCGCCCCGCGCCAGCCGCGCGGTTGCCGTCGCCAGGACCCCCCGGGACATCGGGACCAGCGTCGGCGTGAACGACACGGTCACCGGGCCGCCGGCCGCCCGGCTCAGGTTCTGCTCGATCTCCGGGACGTGCCGGTGCACGCCTCCGACCCCGTACGGCCTCGCGGCTCCCATGATCTCGCTGGCGGTCAGGTGCGCCCTCACGGCCTTCCCCGCGCCGGACGTGCCGCATGCGAGCACGGCGACCAGGTCCGTCGGCTCGATCACGCCCGCGGCCAGGCCCGGCGCGAGGGCCAGCGTCACGGCCGTCGCGTTGCACCCCGGCACCGCGACCCGCCGCGCCCCGACGAGGGCGTCGCGCTGCTTGCCCCCCGCGGTGACGAGTTCGGGCAGGCCGTACGGCCACGACCCCGCGTGATCGGTCCCGTAGAACTCACGCCACGATCCCCCGTCGGTCAACCGGTGGTCCGCGCCGCAGTCGAGCACCAGGACGTCGTCGGGAAGATCGGCGGCGAGCGCGCCGGATGCTCCGTGCGGCAGCGCCAACACGACCACGTCGTGGCCGGCGAGCACGTCAGGTGACGTCGGCTCGAGAACCCGTTCCGCCAGCGGCGTCAGGTGCGGATGGTGCTCGCCCAGCGTGCTGTCCACGGTGTCGTGCCCGGTCACGGCCCCCAGCTCGAAGGCAGGGTGCGACAGCGTCAGCCGCAGCACCTCGCCGCCGGCGTAGCCGCTGGCACCTGCGACGGCCAGTCTCAGACCCACGGCGCATGACTATGCCGTGTACCACAACTTCATGCAAGTGCCGATCCGGTTCAGCACGGGCGGACCAGACCCTCCGGGCTGAGGCTGACCGCGAACGGGGCACGCACGTCGAAGCGTTGGTCGCCGATCACGTCCGCGATCTCGTCGAACCGTCCGAGACGCAACTCCCGCGTCCATGGCCGCCAATGATCGCCGCCTGTCGGCGGTCGAATCGGCCTGCCCACAGGCTCAGCTGCGCAGGACTGCTCCGGTGCGGCGCGACGCCTCGGCCACCGCGGCGTCACGCGCGGCAGTCGTCTCCTCGACGGTGAGGGTGCGATCGGGCGCCCGGAACCGCAGCGCGTAGGCGAGCGACCGACGGCCCTCGCCCACCTGGGCGCCCTCGTAGACGTCGAACAGTCGGAGTGACTCCAGCAGTTCGCCGGCGCCGGCGCGTAGCGCCGCCTCGACGTCGGCCGCCGGAACCTCGGCGGGCACCACCAGCGCGACGTCCTGTGTCGCGACCGGGAAGGTCGACACGACGGGTGCGGGTGTCGGCTCGTCGACGGTTCCGAACCGGTCGATCTCCATCTCCATCGCGACCGTGCGGGCAGGCAGCCCGAGAGCCTCGACGACCCTCGGGTGCAGCTCGCCGGCATGACCGACCAGCGTCTCGCCGACGTAGAGCGCCGCGCACCGACCGGGGTGCCAGGGCGCGTGCTCGTCGCGGCGGACCGTCAGCTCCACACCCACCTCGGCGGCGACGATCCGCGCCGATTCCACGGCATCCGCCCAGCTGACCGCCTCCGCGGGCCCCCACCAGCCCGCCGGCGACCGGTCGCCCGCGGCGGCCGTGGCCAACCGTCGCGGCTGGTCGGGTACGGCGGCGAACAGCGCCGCGATCTCGTCGTCGGTCGGACGGCGATCCACCGGCAGCCGTGGCGGCGAAGGCAACGACCCGGGACCCGGCCGGAACACCAGGCCCGACTCGAACAACGCCACGTCGGGAATGCCGCGCCCGACGTTGCGGCGCAGGGTCGCGAGCAGCCCGGGAAGCAGCGTCGTGCGGAGGAACGGCTCCTCGTCGGACAACGGGTTGGCCAGTCGCAGCACGGTGCGGCGCGCATCGTCGGCGGGCAGGCCGAGCGCGTCGAGGTCGTGCGGTCCAACGAAGGGGTACGAGGGCGCCTCGACGTAGCCCGCCGCGGCTACCGCCCGCTCCAGGCGCCGGCGCCGACGCTGGTCGACGGTGATGCCACGACCGGCGGGTGCGACCGGGAGCACGGAGGGGATCGCGTCGTATCCGTGCAGGCGCGCGACCTCCTCGACCAGGTCGAACGGGTCGGTGAGGTCCGGCCGCCAGGTCGGCGGGACCACGGAGAGCCGCCCGGCCTCCAGTGGTGTCACCCGGCCGCCGACGGCGGCGAGCCGGCCCGCGACCTCCTCCGGCGCGTAGGCGACCCCCACGACCTGACCGGGCAGGTCGCTGTCGATCTCGATCGCCGCCGGCTCCGGCACCGATCCCACGGTCGTGGTACCGGGCTCGGCCGTCGCGCCCCCGAACTCGACCAGCATCTCGGCGACCCGGGTCGCTGCGACCACCGGCAGGGCCGGGTCGACCCCGCGCTCGAAGCGTTTCGACGCCTCGCTGGGAAGCTTGTGCCGCCGGGCGGTGCGAGCGATGCCGGTCGCCTCGAAGTGCGCCGCCTCGATCACGATCGCACGCGTCGCCCCGCCCATCTCGGTGCTCTCGCCCCCCATGACGCCGGCCAACCCGATGGGGCCGGTGTCGTCGGTGATGAGCAGGTCGTCGGGATCGAGATCGCGGACGGCGCCGTCGAGCGTGGTGAGCTTCTCACCCGACGCCGCACGCCGCACGACGATCGGCCCGGTCAACGCGTCGCGGTCGAAGCCGTGAATGGGCTGCCCGAGCTCGAGCATCACGTAATTCGTGACGTCGACGGCCAGCGAGATGGGCCGCATGCCCGCCAGCTGGATCCGCCGCTGCAGCCAGCGTGGACTGCTCCGGTCGACGTCGAGATCGGTCACGGTTCTCGCGACGTAGACCGGGCACCGGTCCGTGTCGTCCACGACCACCGGATAGCCCGCAGGCGCCTCGGCCTCGGCCCGCGCATGCCGGCCCGGCCCGAGGCCGGGGTCGTGGAGGGGGACGCCGTACGCCGTCGCGACCTCGCGGGCCACCCCGCGGATGGACAGGCAGTAGCCGCGGTCGGGCGTGACGGACATGTCGAGGACCTCGTCGCGCAGGTGCAGTACCGGCGTGGCGTCGTCGCCGGGCGAACCCTCCTCGGGGCGCAGCACGATGATGCCGGTGTGATCGTCGCCGAGTCCGAGCTCGCGGGCGGAGCAGATCATGCCGTCGGAGGTGTGCCCGTACGTCCGGCGCGCGCTGATCTCGAACCCGCCGGACAGGACGGCACCGGGCAGTGCCACCACCACCAGATCGCCGGCGGCGAAGTTGTGCGCCCCGCAGACGATCCCCCGCGGCCGGTCCGCACCGACATCGACCTGGCACCAGCGGATGGTCTTGCCGTTGGAGTGGGTCTCGTCGGCGAACTCCAGCACGCGACCGACCAGCAGCGGCTCGGTGACGTCGGCTCCCGCCTGGTGGATCGTCTCGACCTCGAGGCCGGCGCGCACCAGCCGGGCAGCGATGTCACGCGCGGTCTCGTCCGGGGAGAGCTCCACGTGCTCGCGCAGCCACGACACGGGGACGCGCATCAGATCTCCATCCCGAACGCCCGGGCGAAGCGGACGTCGCCCTCCACCAGGTCGCGCATGTCCTCGACGCCGTGCCGGAACATCAGCGTGCGCTCCAGCCCCATTCCGAACGCGAAGCCGGTGTAGCGCTCCGGGTCGATGCCGCAGGCCACCAGGACACGGGGGTTCACGACGCCGCAGCCGCCCCACTCGATCCAGCCCTCGGACGAGCACGTGCGGCACGGCCGCAGCGGGTCGCCGACGGACGCGCCCCGGCAGACGAAGCACTGCAGGTCCATCTCGGCACTGGGCTCGGTGAACGGGAAGTAGGACGGCCGCAACCGCGTGGTGATGCCGTCCCCGAACATGGCCGCCGCGAAGTGGTCGAGCGTGCCCTTGAGATGTGCCATCGTGATGCCCTCGTCGATGGCGAGACCCTCGACCTGGCTGAAGACCGGCGTGTGCGTCGCGTCGAGCTCGTCGGTGCGGAACGTGCGTCCGGGACAGATCACGTAGATGGGCGGCTGCCGCTCGAGCATGGTCCGCACCTGCACCGGCGAGGTGTGCGTGCGCAACACCAGCCCGGACTCCTCGGACTCGACGAAGAACGTGTCCTGCATGGATCTGGCCGGGTGGTCGGGACCGATGTTCAGGGCGTCGAAGTTCAGCCACTCGGCCTCGACCTCAGGTCCTTCGGCGACCTCCCAGCCCATGGCCACGAACACGTCCGTGACCCGTTCCTGGATCGTCGTCAGCGGGTGCCGCGCACCCCTCGGCGTCCGGTCCCACGGCAGCGTGACGTCGACGGCCTCCTCGACCAGCACCCGCTCGTCGCGCTGGCTCTCGAGGACGGCTTGGCGCGCCGTGACCGCGTCGGCGACCTCGCGCCGTGCCGCCCCGACCCGCTGACCGGCCTCCTTGCGTGCCTGCGGCGGCAGCGCCCCGATCTCACGATTCGCGAGTGCCAGTGGTGACCGGTCGCCCGCGTGGGCGAGGCGAACCTCCTTCAGGGCGGCCAGGTCGCCCGCACCGCCGACGGCGGCCAGCGCCTCGTCGCGCATTCGGGCCACCTCGTCGGGGTGCAACGGCGTCACCTCGACCGGGTCGTACTCGCTGTTGGGCGCGGACATCTTCCTCGCTGCTCCGGGCGTCGCGTCGGTGGTCGCGCCCGAGTCTAGGAGGCCCGGCGGCCCAGGCGCCCGATGGTCGCGTCAGCGACGGCCGACCGGGTGGATCCGCAACGGCAGACAGGAAGCGATGGCGTCGTAGTCGGCGTCCCTGTGCAGGAGCGGTACGTCATGGCGGAGCGCGACGGAGGCGATCAGACAGTCGACCAGGCTACGAACGGTCTTTCCGTTCCGGCGCGCCGCGAGAAGAACCGACGCGGCCTGCCGGAAGTCGAGCCGTGGATCGGTACCGAGAATGGGCAGTCCGTTCGTGAGCTTCTCGATGGCGTCCGCACGGACCGGAGTGTCTGCGCCCGCCAGCAGTTCCATCACCACGGCCTCGGTCGTCGCGAGGTCCTCACCGTCCACGATCAGCCCGGTGAGCTCGGCGGCCACTGCCGTGTCGGAGGCGCGCAGGAAGTCGATCCACGCCGAGGTGTCGACCAGGATCACCGGACGTGCTCGACCTCGTCGGCGGACCGGATCTCGTCGAGGTCGCCGGCCCACCCGACGCCGCGGATGCTCAGCAGGAAGTCCTTGGTCAGCGGAGTGCCGACCAGGCGCCGCAGGGCGAGGTCGACGGCTTCACGCTTGGTCGTCACGCCGTAACGCCTCATCACCTCGGCCACCAGATCGTCGTCCAGGTCGATGTTGGTGCGTGCCATACACCTACGATACACCAGAGGGGCGGGCGCGACGACGAGCCCGGGCTGATGCGTACAGGCAGACAGCCGCGGCGGTAGCGACGTTGAGGCTCTCGGCTCGCCCGTGGATGGGGATCCGGACCACCCGGTCGGCCAGTGCCAGGACGTCCGCGCACAGGCCCGACGCCTCGTTGCCGAACAGCCACGCCGTCGGGCGGCTGAGCAGGCCCTCGTCCTCGGCGCCGTCCAGGTCGGTGGCGCCGGCGCCTTCGGCGGCCAGGACGGACATTCCCCGGTCCCGTAGGGCCCGGACGGCCTCGGCCGGTGGTACGCCGGCGACGACCGGGAGATGGAACAGGCTGCCCGCCGAGGCGCGCACGCACTTGCCGCCGTGCGGGTCCACCGAGTCGCCGGCGATGATCACGGCATCGGCGCCCGCGGCATCGGCGCAGCGGATCACGGTCCCGGCGTTGCCGGGGTCTCGCACCTCGACCAGGACCGCCACCAACTCCGGCGCCGACCCCAGTGCTTCGGTCAGCGGCACGGTGAGCAGTCGGCACACGGCGACCAACCCCTGCGGCGTGACGGTCTCCGACAGCGACGCCAGGGCCGCGTCGTCCGCGAGTTGCACGGTCACCCCGGCGCCCGCCGCGTGGTCGAGCAGGCCGGTATGACGTGCGGCGGTCGACACTGCCGCGAAGATCTCGACGACGAGCCCCGGGCGTGGACCCAAGGACTCGCCGAGCGCTTCACGGACCGCCTGCGGCCCCTCGGCGAGGAACAGCCCTGCCTTCTCCCTGGCGGCACGGCGGCGCAGCTTGCGGGCTTCGCGCACGCGCCGCGAGCGATCGGTCAGCAAGACCTCTCCGGATCATCCCGGGCCGATGTCGACGTGGCTCACTGAACGGCTCCACATTTCGGGCAAGTCACCCACGCGCGCATCCGGCCGATGTGCCATGTGCGACCACTGAGCGGGCCACGTACACCGGATCAGCCCACCGGTGCGTTGCGGTCGGCCGGCAGCGCGGCCCTGGCCGAGTCGACCAGGGACGCGAACGTCGCCGGGTCGTTGACGGCGAGGTCGGCCAGGATCTTGCGGTCGACCTCGACCTCGGCGAGCCTCAGGCCCTGGATGAACCGGTTGTAGGTCATGCCGTTCGCGCGGGCGGCGGCGTTGATCCTCGTGATCCACAGCTGGCGGAAGTCGCCTTTGCGCTGCTTACGGTCACGGTAGGCGTAGACGAGGGAGTGGGTGACCTGCTCCTTCGCCTTGCGGTACAGCCGGGACCGCTGGCCCCGGTAGCCGCTGGCCTGTTCGAGGACCTCACGGCGCTTCTTGTGGGCGTTCGCCGCCCGCTTGACGCGTGCCACTGGAACTCCTTGCTAGGTCGGGCCGGCACGGCCCGAGTTCGTCGTCCTTATCTGCCGAGCAACTTCTTGATGCGCTTGGTGTCCGCCGCCGAGACCTCGGTGAGGCCGTCCAGGCGGCGAGTCCGTGTCGTCGGCTTGTGCTCGAAGTTGTGGCGACGATTGGCCTTCTGGCGCAGGATCTTGCCCCTGCCGGTGATCCGGAACCGCTTGCTGGCTCCGCTGTGCGTCTTCATCTTCGGCATGGCTGCCGGTTCTCCTCGTGGTATGTCGTGCTCAGGCGTCGGTCTGCTCGGCGGCGGACTTCGCCGCCGCTGCAGCGGCCCGACTGGCGGCCCGCTGTTCCCGCTCGGCCTGCGCGTCCGCCTCGCGCTCGGCGGCGCGGCGGGCCCGCTCGGCCTCCTTGTCGGCCTTGGCGTCGGCCTTCTTCTTGTGCGGTCCGAGGACCATGATCATGTTGCGGCCGTCCTGCTTCGGCGAGGACTCGACGAAGCCCAGGTCGGCCACGTCGCCGGCAAGCCGCTGCAGCAGCCGGAAGCCGAGCTCCGGCCGGGACTGCTCGCGTCCGCGGAACATGATCGTGACCTTCACTTTGTCGCCCTCGGCCAGGAAGCGTTCGACATTGCGCTTCTTGGTCTCGTAGTCGTGCGTGTCGATCTTGGGGCGGAGCTTCTGCTCCTTGATCAGGACATGGGACTGGTTCCGGCGAGCCTCGCGGGCCTTCAATGCGGACTCGTACTTGAACTTGCCGTAGTCCATGAGCTTGGCCACCGGCGGGCGGGCCGACGGGGCCACCTCGACCAGGTCGAGGTCGGCCTCCTGGGCCAGCCGGAGCGCGTCCTCGATCCGGACGATGCCCACCTGCTCACCGTTGGGGCCGACGAGCCGGACCTCGGGAACGCGGATCCGGTCGTTGATACGGGGCTCGACGCTGATGCCGTCCTCCTGATTGCCGTCGGGGTCGTGGACGACCGCGCACGACCGGCGCCCGTGAAAGAGCCTCCGGTGCACGCGCACGCGGAGGCTTCCCGTCGATACGGCACCCGCCATGGGCTGCCACGACCGGGACCCGACGGCCGTGGCGGCCGGTGCGGGTGGGAGAGTCTCCACTTGCGTCTCGCCATGGTCGCGCCCGAGGCGGGCAGGACATGACGAGTCGGTCAGTTCGGAAGGATACCACCGCGGCGCGTCGCCGGGCGCCTGGCCGCGGCCCTACTCCGTGTCCCGGGAGTCGGATCCGAGCGTCTGCAGGTCGTCGGCCTCGATGGCGAACACGACCGGGCCGGCGAGGTCGACGACCACCGCGTCCGCCCCCTCGGCCAGGGCGGCCGCAGCAGCCAGACGCGTGGGCACCGGAACCGGGCGCGCCCTCGGGTTCCAGCGACGCATCGAGTCGAGACAGGTGAAGGCGAGCAGGCCGCGCCGCCCGTCGCGCCCCGTCGTCGTGACCGTCGCCAGGTGCGACGCCTTGTCGGTGCGGATCCCGTCGGACGCTCCCGCCTCGTCGAGCACGGCCACGACGGGGACGAGCAGCCGCCCCGTGGTGAGGGCGGCCACGACGTCGTGCCTGCCACCAGTTCCTGCGTCGTACGCGGCCAGCGCGGCCGACACGGCGGGCTCGGCGGCGCCGGTGTCCGCCCGGTGCTCCCCTGGCGTCCGCGGCTCAGCCGCCATCGGTCCAGGCGTAGCCGGTCGGGTGCCCGGGGCCGAGGTCGACGATCGCCGCCACCGGCCCGCCGCCGTCCGGGCCCTGATGAGCGGCCGACACGGACACGAACACCGCCGGGTCGCCGGTGACCGAGGCGGCCACCCCGCCGACGGCGCTCTTGATCTGCCGGTGCCAGTGGACGTCGGAGTCGTCCAGCATCGCGTTGCGCCGGCCCCGGACGCTGCCGTCCTGGCTCACCTCGCACTTGAGGAAGACGTTGACCAGCCGCCCGTCCAGGTCGGTCCAGTGCGGGCGGGACGGCAGGTCGAGGCCGGCATCCTGGATCGCCGCCCATATCCCGTCGGCGTCGAGTGCGTCGCGCATCACCGAATGCCCGATCCGGTACCGGCCGCCGATGCCGCGGACGTTGCCCACGACGACGACCTGCGCGCGGTCGAGTTCGACCCCGGACGAGCAGGACGCGACGGTGGAGTACAGGCTCCGGTCGTGCAGGACGGCCTCGTCGGCCGGCATCTCGATCTCTCCCAGGGCGACGGCGATGCCGAGCCCGGTGCAGCCGTTGGACAGATCCATCGACTCGAGAGTGTGCTCGGTCCACACCGTATGACCGCGGGCCTTGGCGTCGCGGATCGTGTCGATGGTCAGCAGCGGGGTCTTGGTCTGCACGTAGTGGACGTCGGCGACGTCGGTGATCCCGGCCGCCGCCATCGCGGCGCGGACGCTGTCGGCGACCTTCTCGATCATGCCGCGGCGCCCGATCTCCTCCGGCCGGATGACCTCGCTCATCGCGTAGCCGACCGCGAGTCGCGGCTGGTCGGTCTGTTCGGCCCGGTCGGCGGGAACGGTCGCGAAGATCGTCGCGTGCGGGCTGATGATGCCGTCGGTACCCCCGGACCACACGATCGGGATCTGCGCGACCTGCTCCTGGGACCGGTTCCCCTTCGCCACCAGGACCTCACGGAAGGCCCGGTCGGCGATGATCCGCGTGTAGTCGTTGACGCCCCCGTTCCCCTCGGTCTTGCCGACGACCGCCACCACCCGGTCGGCGTCGATGACGCCCTCGTCGACCAGCTCGGCGAGCCCCGAGGCGTCGCTGACGTTGCGGATCGGCACCTTGCGCACCTCGACCGGTTCGGGCACCTGCCACTCCTTCGCGCTCAGGGTTCGACGACGGTACCCGCCGTGCCGGCCACCGCGCCGGTGATCCGGTCCAGCGACGTGATCACGGTACGACGCCCCCCGGACTCGACGAACCGGCATGCCGCCTCGACCTTCGGTCCCATGCTGCCGCTGGCGAAATGGCCCGCGCGCGCACGTTCCCGCAGATCGGTCACGCTCAGCCGTCCCAGCGGGCGCTGAGCGGGCGTACCGAAGTCGAGCGCGACGTGGTCGACGTCGGTAGCGATCACCAGCACGTCGACGCCCAAGGAGCGCGCCAGCACCGCGGCGGCAAGGTCCTTGTCGATGACCGCCTCCACGCCCCGGAGCGTGCCGTCCTCGTCCTGCGCGACCGGCACGCCTCCGCCGCCCGCACCGACGACGACGAAGCCGGCCGACAGCAGCGTCGCCACGGCCGGAGCGTCGAGGACCTCGATCGGCTCCGGGCTGGCCACGACCCGTCGCCAGCCCGGATCGCCGCGGTCCTCCCAGGCCTGACCGTGCCCGATCATGACCGCGGCCTCGTCCGCGGTCAGGTAACGCCCGATCGGCTTGGTCGGCCGGGCGAATGCCGGATCCCCGGCGTCGACGAGCGTCCGCGTGACCACTGCGCCCACGGGTCGCGCCGCACCGATCTCGGTGAGGCTGCGCTGCAAGGCGTTGAGCAGGACGAATCCGATCGTTCCCTGCGTCTGCGCCCCGCACCAGTCCAGCGGGACGGGAGGGACGACCGACGCGGCGATCTCGTTCTTGACCAGCAGGTTGCCCACCTGAGGCCCGTTGCCGTGCATGATCGCCACCTCGTGGCCGTCGGCGACGACGGCCGCGATCCGGCGGGCGGCCAGGCCGATCGCGGCGATCTGGTCCTCGGGCGTGGCCCGTCCGCCGGGCGCGGTCATGGCGTTGCCACCGAGCGCGATCAGTACCCGCACGCCGCGAGCTTAGGGCCGGCGGGCCGCTTCTTCGGACAACCAGGCCCGCACCGACACGTCGTGTGCGCCGAGAGCCGGCGGCGGCAGGTGGGTCTGGCGACCGCCGGCGTACGGCCGGTCGCCGAAGCGCAGTGGCGGGCCTGGCAGTTCGATGCGCCCCAGGACCGGATGGTCGACCGAGATGACCAGGCCCTGCGCCCGTGTCTGCTCCCACCCGTACACCTCGTCGAGCGAGCGCACCTTGCCGGCGGGGACGCCCAACGAGTCCAGCCGCTCCAACCAGACGGCCGCCGGGGCCGCAGCCAGTGCGGCGTCGATCGCCTCCAGCAGTTCGTCGCGGTGCGCCACCCTCATCCGGTTCGTCGCGAACCGGGCGTCATCCGGGTCGAGGCCGACCACCGGGGCGAACGCCCGCCACTGCGTCTCGCTGCCGACCGCGATCTGGATCGACCCGTCGGCGGCGTGGAACAGCCCGTACGGCGCGATCGACGGGTGGTGGTTGCCCGGCCCTTCGGGTACCTCGTGGGCCACCGTCCAGCGGGTGCCCTGGAAGGCGTGCACACCGACGATGGCAGCGAGCAGCGACGTGCGGACCACCGTGCCGCGGCCGGTCCGTTCGCGCTCGAGCAGGGCCGCGAGCACCCCGAACGCGCCGTACATCCCGGCGAGCAGGTCGCCGATGGGGAGGCCGACCCGGGTCGGTTCGCCGGGCGGGCCGGTCATCGACATCAAGCCGGCCTCTCCCTGGGCGATCTGGTCGTAGCCGGCCCGGCCGGCAGCAGGCCCGTCGGGCCCGAATCCGCTGATCGACAGGACGACCAGTCCGGGGTTGATCTCGTGCAAACGCCGTTCACCGAGACCCAGGCGGTCCAGGACGCCGGGGCGGAAGTTCTCCAGCAGCACGTCGGCGCGGCCCACGAGCTTCTCGACCAGCGTCCGTCCGTCGTCGGTCTTCAGGTCGGCCGTCACCGACTCCTTGTTCCGGTTGCAGGACAGGTAGTACGTCGAGACGGGGTCTGCGTCCGGACCCACGAACGGCGGACCCCATCCGCGCGTGTCGTCACCGCGTCCGGGAGTCTCGACCTTGATGACCCGGGCACCGAGGTCGGCGAGCATCATCCCGGCGTGAGGGCCGGCCAGCGCCCTGGTGAGATCGACGACGAGGTAGCCGTCCAGCGGACCGGGCACAGAAGTCTCTGACATGGTCGCAGCGTACGGACGGCGCCGTGACCCGCGACGTCGCATCTGGTAATGATGCCGCGTGGACTCCCCCACCCCTGACGTCGCTGCTGCGCGTGCGTACGCCTCCGGAGCCGACCTCCGTCATCGTCTCGACACCGCGACGAAGGCGTACGAACCGCCGCTGGCCGTCGTCGAGATGGACGCCTGGGACGCCAATGCTGCGGACCTTGTCCGGCGCGCCGCCGGGGTGCCGATCCGGGTCGCGACCAAGTCGGTACGGTGCCGGGATCTCCTGCGCGACGTGCTTGCTCGCGACGGCTACTCCGGTGCGCTCACGCTCACGTTGTCCGAGGCACTCTGGCTGGTCGCCACCGGCGTCACCGACGATGCCGTCGTCGGCTACCCGACGGTGGACCGCGCGTCGCTCTACCGGCTGGTCCACGACGACGTCCTGTCGTCCCGGGTCACGATCATGGTGGACGACCCGGCACAGCTCGACCTGGTCGACGCGGTGTCCCCGCCGAGCCGGCGGGAGGCGGTCCGCGTGTGCCTCGAGCTGGACTGCTCATGGCGGCCCTTCGGCGGACGCGTGCGGATCGGCGCCCGCCGGTCTCCCCTGCACTCGCCGGAGGCGCTGGCCGGGCTGGCCCGGATGGTGTTCGACCGCTCCGGCTTCCGTCTGGTCGGCGTGATGGCCTACGAGGCGCAGGTCGCCGGCGTGCCGGACGCCCCGCCCGGGCGGCGGGCCTACGGCTGGGCGGTCCGGCGGATGCAGCGCAGGTCGATGCGGGAGCTGCGGCGACGCCGTGCGGCGGCCGTCGCGGCGGTCCGCGACGTCGCCGACCTCGAGTTCGTCAACGCCGGGGGCACGGGCTCGGTCGACCGGTCTGCCGCCGAGGACGCCGTCACCGAGGTCGCCGCGGGCTCGGGGCTGTTAGCTCCGCGATTGTTCGACGGATACACCAGCTTCGATGCCCTTCCGGCGGCGTTCTTCGCCGTCCCGGTCGTCCGCCGACCGGGGCCGGGGGTGGTCACGGTTCTCGGCGGAGGCCATGTCGCGAGCGGCGCCGCCGGGGCGGATCGACTGCCGACACCGTGGTTGCCCGAAGGCCTGCGCCTCGACGCGGCGGAGGGTGCCGGTGAGGCCCAGACCCCCCTGCTCGGCGCGGCCGCCGACGCGCTGGCGATCGGCGACCGGGTCTGGTTCCGGCACGCCAAGGCCGGCGAGATGGCCGAGCACTTCGAGCTTCTCCGCCTCGTCCGCGGTGAGCGCCACGTGGGCACGGCGACGACCTACCGCGGCGAAGGCAAGTGCTTCCTGTGACGACCCTGGCGCTGGACGCCTTGGCGAGGTCCCTCCGCGCCGCGCCCCCGCGGGCAGGCCGGACCCGGGTCCTCGCCATCGACGGGCGCGGCGGTTCGGGCAAGTCGACGCTGGCCGGCCGGCTTGCCGCGCTGCTCGACGCCCCCGTCCTGCACATGGACGACCTGTATCCGGGCTGGGACGGGCTGGCCGCCGCCGGCCCCCTTCTGCGGCAGTGGGTTCTCGAGCCGCTCGCCCGGGGCGAGTCCGGACGGTACCCCCGCTACGACTGGGGGCGCGACGCGTACGCCGAGTGGACGGAGGTTCCCGCGTCGGACGCGCTCGTCGTCGAGGGATGTGCGTGCGGCTCGCAGGTCGTCGCGCCGTACCTGTCCCTGGTGCTGTGGGTCGACGCGCCGCTGTCGGTCCGCTTCGACCGCGGAATGGAACGCGACGGGGAGGCCTTCCGGCCGCACTGGGAGCGCTGGGCCAGGCAGGAGGACGCCTTGTTCGCCGCCGAGAACACCCGCGAGCGGGCCGACTACCGCATCGACGGCGCACCCTCGCTGCCGTACGACCCCGAGCACGAGGTCGTCCTCGCGGCCTGATCGTGTCAACCGGATCGACCGTCCTCGCGTCATCGAGGCACAAAGTCCCTATGCGACAGACCGATGTCGGCGCACACTGACATTGCAGCGGACCCGCTTTCTGGAGCGGTACTCACCCGGGGGTGGCACGATGGGTCGACGGCAGTGGGCACCTCTCAGAGCCTTCGGCGTCGGATCGCTCGCGGCAGTCCTCCTGATGGCAGGGCTCACCTCCACCGCGGCTGCGGAGCCGGCGACACCGGTCGTCTTTCCGTCTGCGTCGACCGCCACCTACGCGTCCGGGCTCGGCTTCGACACGTGTACGGCGCCGTCGCTCGCGGCCATGGACGCCTGGCGTGCGTCCCCGTATCGGACCGCCAACATCTACTTCGGCGGAGCCAACCGGGGATGCTCCCAACCGAACCTGACCGCGGCATGGGTACGCGACGTCTCGGCCATGGGCTGGCGCCTGCTCCCCACGTACATGGGATTCCAGCCCTCGTGCATATTCGGCACCAAGATCCATCGCTATACCGTGTCCGACGCGACGGCGGTCGGAGCGTCGAACGGCAGGGACGCCGTCGCAAAGGCGACCGCCCTGGGTCTGCTGCCGGGCAGCGCACTCTATGCCGACGTCGAGCACTACGACCGGACCAACTCGTCCTGCGTCACGGCCGTGCGTAGGTACGTGTCCGCCTGGACCAAGACACTGCACGCCGCGGGCTACCTCGCCGGCGTCTACGTCCACCAGGACTCCGGGCTGCGCGACCTGTCTGCGGTCTACGGTTCGACGACCTATGCCCGGCCGGACGCCGTCTGGATGGCCCGCTGGGACGGAAACACCGCGCTGACCGGTTGGCCGACGGCGCCTGACTCGCAATGGGCGTACCGCCAGCGGGCCAAGCAGTACCGGGGCGACCACCACGAGACCTGGGGCGGAGTGACCCTGAACATCGACAGCGACTCGCTCAGCGCGCCGGTTGCCACCGTTCGGCGCTGGTACCGCGTCACGAGCTCGACCGCCCTGAACGCCCGCAGCGGTCCCTCCACGTCGTATCCCGTTGTGGCGACTTACAACCCCGGTGCCACCATCGGCGTCATGTGCCAGATCCAGAGCCAGAAGGTGGGAACGACCCCGGTGTGGGACCGGCTGACCAACGGCGCCTGGGTCAGCGACTACTACATGTCGACACCGTCGAAGACGACGTACTCGGCACCGCTGCAGCGCTGCGCCTACCCCGGCCAGGTCACCAGCTCGACACCACTCAACACGCGGGCGGGGCCGGGCACCTCCTATGCCGCCAAGGGCGCATTGCAGCCCGGCGCGCTCGCGTGGGTGATGTGCCAGAAGGTAGGGACGACGGTCGGCACGACCCGGGTGTGGGACCGGCTCGTCGACGGGCGCTGGGTCAGCGACTACTACGTGTCGAACCGCTCGAACACGACCTGGAGCGCGCCGGTGCCCCGGTGCCTGTGAGACCGGGCGGTCAGAGCCAGTCCACGGCGGCGGAGGTCGCTCCTCCGGACAGCCGTGCGTAGCCGGGGCCGCGGTCGAAGAACGGCTCCGCATCGGTTCGCTCGGATCGCTTGCGGGCCCGCAGGACGTCGCTCGCCGTCTCGTCGACCACGGCATTGTCCACCTCGTCGGCCACCACGACCCCGTAGTCGGCCGCCGCACCCGACACGGAGACCTTGCGCCACCGGACGTCACGCAGGACCTCGTCGTAGGGCCGGTCCAGCGGGTCGCCCCAGCCGCCACCGCCCGTGGTCCGGATCCGGATGACTTCACCCGCTCGCACCGGCTCGCCGTCCGCCAGCGCGTCCACCTCGCGTTCGTCCGGCCCGCCCGGGTCGATCGTCACCGAGAACGGCCGGCCGGCCCGTCCGCCGCGCAGTCCCCAACAGGACAGGATCGAGCGGTCCGCGATCGACATGAAGTGCGAGTCGCGGAGCATCCGGATGTGCTTCTCGTACCCGAGACCGCCGCGGTACCGGCCCGGGCCTCCGGAGTCCACGGCCAGCCCGAGCCGCTCGACCACGAACGGGAACCGGGATTCGCTGAACTCCGTCGGCAGGTTCCGCGAGTCCGGCACGACGTGGATGGTGTCCTCGCCGTCCGCGTAGTACCGCCCGCCGGATCCGCCTCCCAGCACCTCGCGCATGAGGTACGGCCGGCCGTCGTCGTCGGTGCCGTACACGCCGGTGTAACGGATCGTCTCCTGGTCGGCCGGCATCCGGCCGTCGACGGCCTTCGCGATCGCGCCGGCGAGAACGCCGAGCAGCCGCAGGATGACGAACGTGCGGGCGTTGGTCGGGGCCGGGAAGACCGGCGTGAGCAGCGTCCCAGGAGGTGGGAACCGCATCTCGATGAGCGGGACGATCCCCTCGTTGACATCGAGCTGGGCCATGCGCTCGGGCGACGCGGCGAGGTTGCGCAGGATCGGCGCGAGCCACTTCTTCAGAAATGCGCCGTCGGCGTAGTCGCCGCAGTGGTTGATCGGCCCCTTGGCCTGCGGACCGGTGCCGGTGAAGTCGACCACGAGCTTTGCGTCGGCCCCGGCGCCGTCGGCGCTGGTCTTGGTCAGTGTGATCCGCTGGGTGTGCAGCCTCGGCGGGTCGACCCCGTCGTGCTCGGCGTAGTCCTCCCAGACGTACTCACCGTCCGGGATCTCGGCGAGGACCTCACGGCGGAACGTCTCGGTGGTGTTGTCGAGGATCGCGTCGAAGCAGCTCTCCACCGCGGGCCTGCCGTAGCGGGCGAACAGCTCGGCCAGGCGGCGGGCACCCATCAGGCAGGCCGAGCACTCCGCGTCGAGATCGGCCGCCAACGACTCGGGCATCCGAGAGTTGCGCGTCATGATCTTCAGTGCCGCCTCGTTGGGCTCGCCCGCCTGCCACAGCCGGATCGGCGGGACCATCAGGCCCTCCTCGAAGACGCTCGTCGCGTGCGACGGCATCGAGCCGGGCACCGTCCCGCCGATGTCGTCGTGATGACCGAACGCCTGGACGAACGCCACGACCTGGCCGTCGTGGAACACCGGAGCCGTCACGCACAGGTCCGGCAGGTGCCCGATGCCGCCCTCCGACAGGTAGACGTCGTTGTGGAAATAGACGTCGCCGGGTCGCATGGTCGCGATCGGGTAGTCGCGGACCACCGGATGGACCAGCGCGGAGTAGGAGCGGCCGGTCAGCTTGCGCAGATGCCGGTCGTGGATGCCCGCCCGGTAGTCGTGCGCATCGCGGATCATCGGCGAGCGGCTGGTCCGCCCGATCGCGGTCTCGACCTCCATCTCGACCGACGCGAGATAGCCCTCGACGATCTCGACGAGCACGGGGTCCGGCGCGGGGCCGCCGGCGGACGTCAGGCGGTAGGCATTCACCACGCCTCCCGGTGCGGCCCGGCCATCGTGTCTCGGGAGATGAGCACGTTGCCGTGACGGTCGACGGCGGCCGAGAACCCGGGGTGGACCGGGATCGTCGAGCCGAACTCCTCCAGCACCGCCGGCCCGGTCACGACGTCGCCCGAGCCGAGCCGGGTCCGGTCGTGGATGGCGGCCTCCTCCCATTCCTCGAAGTGGACCCGGCGCGTGCCGGTCCGCGCCGATATGGCACCCCGTCCGGCGGCGACTGCGGTGTGTGCAGGCTTGCGGATGGGCCCTACGCCCGTGACCCGGACGTTGACCCATTCCACCTCCTGGCGAGCGTCGTCGCGGAGGTCGTAGCCGTAGAGGCGCCGGTGCGCGTCGTGGAAGGCGCGCGCAACCGTGTCCGCCAACTCCGGCGTCACGGGGCTGTCGGGCACATCG
>Ga0214469_1000085_pt1 | contig 26208 bp, 24 predicted proteins | sample RVTome_10_FD_187340 | JGI IMG/M metagenome (GOLD analysis project Ga0214469, IMG submission 187340) | Soil microbial communities from uranium-contaminated site in the Upper Colorado River Basin, Wyoming, United States - RVT153D57 HiSeq ... | reverse complement strand
CACCAGCACTACCGCGGGATCGTCGGCCATGGGCCGACAACTTAGGAGCCGAGCGGATAGGGCGGTTCGTGCGGTCTACGCGGGCTCGACCGGGTGACTGGGCGGTACTCGACGGCCGGCGCGAGTCCCGGCCCGTAGCGTGACTGATCGTGACCGAGCCCGCCTCCCGCGCCGCCTCCGTTCCGGCCACCGTCACGCCGCCTACCGCCAAGCGGGTGCCGGTGGAGCGCCGCGTGCACGATGAGACCGTGATCGACGAGTACGCGTGGCTCCGCGACCGCGACGACCACGACGTCATCGCGTACCTGGAGGCAGAGAACACCTACCTCCGGCAGGTGCTGGCGCCCACCGCGGACCTGCGCCGGACGGTGTTCGAGGAGATCAAGGCGCGGACACAGGAGACCGACCTCACGGTGCCGGTCCGCAAGGGTCCGTGGTGGTACTACGGCCGCACGGTCGAGGGGCTGCAGTACGCGATCCGTTGCCGGCGCGCCGAGGAGCAGGACGCCTCCACCGAGCAGGTGCTGGTCGATTTCAACGAGGTGGCGGGCGACTCCCCCTACCTGGACGTGGGTGATTTCGAGGTCAGCCCCGACCACCGGATCGTGGCCTATTCCGTCGATTTCGACGGCGACGAGATCTTCACGATGCGGTTCAAGGACCTCGACACCGGCGAGGACCTCCCCGACGAGATTCCCGGCACGTACTACGGCGCGGCCTGGTCGGCCGACAGCGGCACCTTCTTCTACGTCACCCCCGACGAAGCCAGGCGTCCGTACCGGTTGTGGCGCCACCGCCTCGGTACGGACGTCTCGACGGACGAGCTCGTGTACGAGGAGGAGGATCAGCGGTTCTTCGTCGGCGTCCACCTCACCCGTAGCGAGCGTTTCATCGTGCTCGGCCTGCACAGCATGGTGACGACCGAGGCGCGCGTGCTGCCCGCCGACGACCCCGGCGGGGAGTTCCGGGTGGTCGAGCCCCGGCGCGAGGGCGTCGAGTACTACGTCGACCACCAGGGCGAGCGGTTCCTCATCGTCACCAATGCCGAGGCCCTGGACTTCCGGCTCGTCGAGGCGCCGGTCACGGATCCCGGACGAGAGCACTGGCGCGACGTGATCCCCCACGAGCCCGGCACCCGGATCCTGGCCGCTGAGGCGTTCGCCGGCCACGTCGTCGTGCACCTGCGGCGGGACGCCCTCAAGGGCCTACGGGTCATCCGGACGTCCGACGGCGCGACCCACGACGTCGAGTTCGACGAGCCCGTGTACACCGTGATGGCGTTGGAGGACAACCCCGAGTACGACGCGACGATCTACCGGTTCCACTACACGTCGCTGGTGACGCCGGCCTCGGTCTACGACTACGACCTCGACGCCCGCACCCGGACGCTGCGCAAGCGCCAACCCGTCCTGGGCGACTTCGACCCGGACCGCTACGAGTCGATCCGGGAATGGGCCATGGCTCCCGACGGCACGCTGGTCCCGCTGTCACTGGTGCGGCGACGAGATCACCCCGCCGGGCCGGCGCCGACGCTGTTGTACGGGTACGGCGCCTACGAGGCGAGCATGGACCCCGGCTTCTCGATCCCCCGGCTGTCGCTGCTCGACCGCGGCGTGACGTTCGCCATCGCCCACGTCCGCGGTGGCGGGGAGATGGGCCGGAGTTGGTACGAGGATGGGAAGCTCCTGCACAAGCGGAACACCTTCACCGACTTCATCGCCGCCGCCGACCATCTCATCGAGCTGGGATACACCAGCCCCGACCTGCTCGCGGCGAGGGGCGGCAGCGCCGGCGGGCTGCTGATGGGGGCGGTGGCCAACCTCGGCCCCGAGCGGTTCCACGCGATCGTCGCCGAGGTGCCCTTCGTTGACAACGTCAACACCATCCTCGACCCGAGCCTGCCCCTCACCGTGACCGAGTGGGAGGAATGGGGCAACCCGGCCAGCGATCCCGAGGCGTACCGCTACATGCGCTCGTACTCGCCGTACGAGAACGTCGCCCGGCGGCCCTATCCCGCCATCCTCGCCACTGCCGGCCTGAACGACCCGCGGGTCTCGTACCACGAGCCGGCCAAGTGGGTGGCCCGGCTGCGCGCCGAAGCCACCGGAGATGCGCCGGTGCTGCTCAAGACCGAGATGGGTGCCGGGCACTCCGGGCCGTCGGGCCGCTACGACGCCTGGCGGGACGAGGCCCTCGTCCTCGCCTTCGTGCTCGACCAGCTCGGCGCCGCGACCTGAGGGCCGCCACTACGTTTTCGCGGGGATGCAGATCGTCCATGTCGCTGGGGACACGCGTCGCGAGCTCGACGTCCGGGTCAACAATCCTTCGGCCACCGTGGCGGATCTCGTGCGCGCGCTCGACCCCACTGCGGGCGACGAGCGCATCCTGCTGATCGGCGACCGGGTGGCCGATCCCGACTTCGAGCTGGGCGAGTCCGGCCTTCACGAGGGGGCGACCGTGCGCCTGGGGTACGCACCCCCCGGCCGCTGGGCCGAGGGTCTCGCGGCTGCGTCCCGTCCCGTAGCTGCCGGGAAGCGCGAGATCGTGGTCGTCAGCGGGCTCGAGGCGGGACGGCGGTTCCCCCTGGTGTCAAGCACCACGGTCCTGGGACGTGCCCCGGGCTGCGACATCGTGCTCGACCATCCGACCGTCTCGAAGCGCCACGCGCAGCTGCTCGTTGGCGCTGCCGGGGACGTCACCATCGCGGACCTGGGCTCGCACAACGGCACCTGGGTGGGCGGGCTGCCCGTGGTCGAGCCGATCGCCCTCGTCTACGGGGAGCCGGTTCGGCTCGGGGCACTCGAGCTCGAGCTGCGTCCGGTGGAGGACGGCGACCGCCCCGTCGCCGTCGACCCCGTCCGCTACGCCGGCGCCGCCGGGACGATCCCCTTCAACCGCCCGCCCCGCCCGGCGCCGCCGCCCCCGCCCGCCGACATCGCACCCCCGGCGCCCCCCCGGACCGGTCAGGGCAAGGTGCCCCTGTCCCTCATCGCCATCATGGCGCCCCTGATGTTCGCGGGAGTGATGTTCGCCGTCATGCGGTCGCCGCAGTTCCTCATGTTCGGGCTGCTGACGCCCGTCATGGCGATCGGCAACGCCATCGACGCCAAGCGCAGGGGCCGCCGGTCGGATCGGGGGGAGACCGAGCGCTTCCGCCGTGAGCTGACCGAGTTCCGAGGCCGGTTGGCGTCGCTGGCCGACGACGAGCGCCGGCGGCGCCAGGTCGCCTATCCCGACCCCGCCGAGATCATGCGCCGCGTCGAGCTGCCGAGCACCGCGCTGTGGGAGCGGCGGCCGACGCACCCCGACTTCCTGCGGCTGCGTGCCGGCACGGGGGACGTGCCGTTGTCGCCGCCGGTGGCGCAGGCCGGACTTCCGACGGGCGCGCCCGAGGAGCTGGCCGCGGCGCTGGCCGAGGCCGAGATCCTCCCCGACGCCCCGGTACCCGTCGACCTGGCGGGGGGTGGGGTGGTCGGGATCGTGGGCGATCGCGCTGCCGCCTTGTCTCTGGCCCGCTCACTCGTGTGTCAGGCGGCGGTCCTGCACGGCCCCGCCGACCTGCCGGTGATGATCCTGTCCAGCGCCGAGGCCGCACCGGCCTGGGACTGGGCCAAGTGGTTGCCGCACACCCGCGACGCCGGCGGGGTCGGGCGCATGCTGTCGCACGATCCCGAGCTGTCGACCCGCCTGGTGGAGGCGCACCTGTGGCCGGCGGGCGGGCGCGATCGCGCCGACCGCTCCGAGCGGGCGGTGGGTCCCACCGTCGTCGTGGTGGTCGACGACGAGTCGCTGACCGAGGGCCGCAAGGCGCCGACCCGCAGCCTGCTGCGCGGCGAGGGCGCACGGGTGGCGGGCGTCGTGATCGCCTCCACCGTCGACCGGCTGCCGGCGGTGTGCACCACGGTCATCGAGATGACCGATCCCGACGGCCGTGCCGATCTCACGCTGCCCCAGCAGGGGCAACGGATCGCCGACTTCCTCGCCGCCGGCATGGCCGACGACGCCGCCCGCGGCTGCGCCCGGTCGCTCGCCCGCTTCGAGGATCCCGAGCTCGACCTGGTGGGCGCCGGCCTGCCGGCGTCGATCCGGCTGCTCCCGCTGCTGGACCTCGAAAACTGCACCCCGGACGCAATCCTGGCCCGCTGGAAGGCGGGCGGCGTCGACCCTCCCCTCGCCGGCCCCATCGGTGTGGCCGAGGACGGGGTGTTCAGCATCGACTTCGTGGGCGATGGGCCCCACGGGCTCGTGGGTGGCACCACCGGCGCCGGCAAGTCCGAACTGCTGCGCACGCTGGTGGCAGGGCTCGCCGCCAGCGTCGATCCTGACCACCTCACGTTCGTGCTCGTCGACTTCAAGGGCGGCAGCGCCTTCGACGAGTGCGCCCGGCTGCCCCACACGGTCGGCATGGTCACCGACCTCGACCAGCACCTCGCCGAACGGGCGCTGCGCTGCCTCGAGGCCGAGCTACGGCACCGCGAGCGGGTGCTCCGAGACGTCGGTGCCGTCGACCTGCCCGACTACCTGCGCAAGGGCCTGCCCGAGGCCCTGCCGCGGCTGCTGGTGATCATCGACGAGTTCGCCACCCTGAAGGCCGAGCTGCCCGAGTTCATCGACGCCCTGGTTGGCGTGGCCCAGCGGGGCCGCAGCCTCGGCGTGCACCTGCTCCTCGCCACCCAGCGACCGCAGGGGGCGATCAGCGACAACATCCGGGCCAACACCAACTTGCGCATCGCCCTCCGCGTCCAGGAGCGGACCGACTCCACCGACGTCATCGACGTGCCCGACGCCGCGGGCATCCCCCGCACCGCTCCGGGGCGGGCCTACGTGCGGCTGGGACCGGGCGAGGTGGTGGCGATCCAGGCGGCCCTGTCCACCGGCTCGCGGCAGGAGGCGGTGCTGGCACCGGTGGACGTGGCGCCGTTCATCTACGGCCCGGTGCCGAGGGCGGCCAGCGCGCCCCCGCCCCCCGACCTCGGCCCGCTGGCGCCCGCGGCGCAGGCCGACACCGACGAGGGCGCGGAAGGCGACACGGATCTGTCGGTGCTGGTCGCGGCCATTCAGGACGCGTTCGCCCGCACCGGGCGGCCGCACCCGCGCCGGCCCTGGCCCGATCCGCTGCCCGACGACGTCGACCTCGACGCGCTGATCGACCGGGCGCTGGACGACGCCGACACGCCGCGCCCCGGGTTCGTGCCGCTGGCGCTGGCCGACGATCCCGACGCCCAGACCCAGTACCCGATGGGGTGGTCGGCGGCCGACGGCAACCTCATCGTCTACGGCATCGGTGGCAGCGGCACCACGACGACCCTTTCGAGCCTGGCGTTGTCCCTGGCGCGGCTGTACCCGGCCGACGACGTCCACCTCTACGCCCTCGACTTCGGGGCGGGGGAGCTGGGCGCGCTCGAGCCGCTGCCGCATGTCGGCGCCGTGATCCTGGCCAACGAGCGCGAGCGCCAGACCCGGCTCATTCGCCACCTGCGCGCCGACCTCGACCGCCGCCGCCAGCTGGGCAGCTCGGCGCGCGACGAACCGATGATCGTCACGCTCGTCGACGGCTGGAGCGCCTTTGCCGCCGAGTACAGCGACCTGGCCGGCAGCGCGGTGTTCGAGGCCTTCGGTCGGGTGTTCGCCGACGGGCCCGAACTGCGGATGTACACCGTGGTGGCGGCCGATCGTGCCACGGCGGTGCCCAGCCAGCTCGCGTCGCTGGTCCGCCAGCGGATGGCCCTCAGGCTGGCCGATGCCTACGACTACAGCGGCTTGGGCGTGCGCTCCACGGCGGTGCCGGAGATGGTGCCGGGACGGGCACTGCTGGCCGGGACGGGCCAGGTCGTCCAGATGGCCCGACCGGCCGACGGCCCCGCGGGTGCCGCAGCCCGCCTGGCCGCACCGGTCACCGCGCCGACCGCGACGGGCCGCCGGCCCGCCCCCATCGCCAACCTCGCCACCGTCGTCCAGCTCTCCGAGCTGGCGGCGCCGGCCCGGCTCGCCGACCGGCCATGGTCCATCCCCATCGGGGTCGCCGAGCGCACCCTGTCCGCCGCCGGCCTGGTGGTCTACGAGGGCGAGCACGCCCTCGTGACCGGGCCTGCCCGCTCGGGCAAGAGCACCACCCTGCTCACCGTCGCGGCCGCCTGCCGGGCAACCCGACCGGACGTCAGCGTGATCGCCGTGGCCGGGCCGCGCTCGCCGCTGGACGGCGAGGCGTCGATGGACGAGGTGTTGGCGCCCCATGCCGTCGGTGACAAGCTCATGTCGCTTGTGGAGGGAGCCGGGGCGGCCGGTCGGCTGGCGCTGGTGCTGGTCGACGACGCCGAATCGCTCGACGATCCTGGCGGTGTGCTCGAACGGCTGTCGACGTCCGACCGGCCCCGCCTGCTGCTCGTGGCCGCCGGCCGCAACGACGGCATCCGCACCGGCTACTCCCACTGGACCCGGCCGCTGCGCCGCTCGAAGCTGGGTGTGCTGCTCCGCCCCGACGTCGACCTCGACGGCGACATCCTCGGCGCCTCGCTGCCCCGTCGGGCGCCGGTGGCCATGGTGCCGGGCCGGGGTTACGTGGTGAACAGCGGCGAAGCCGAGCTCATCCAGGTGGCGCTGCCCGGCTGACCCGGTTGCCTCGCGTGACTCACGCCAGGGTCGACAGAGTGGCGGTGCCGGCGTCGAGCACGTACGCGTCGTCGCCGGACGCGCCGAGGGCCACGAGCGCCGAGTCGCCGCCTCGGCGCAGCACCAGCTCGAGCTCCTCGTCGTCGCCGATGCGCCACACCTCGTTGGTGAACGTCAGCACGAGCAGGCCATCGTCGGTGGCTGCCAGGTCGCGGGCGTCGATGTAGGCATCGCCGGCGGACGCGCCCTCAGACGGCGGCTCGACCGGGTTGCCGTCCTCGTCGCGCTCGACCTCCCGGGTGAGGCGCTCGGGCCCGCCGCCCGGCGGTAGCGCCACGATCCGGCCGTCGATCACCTGGTCGTCGACGTAGTAGAGCGTGCCGTCGGGTGCGACGGCCATAGGACCGGCCGTCGCGTCGTCCACGACCTCTTCGACAGCGCCGCCAGCGTCGATCGACACGACCTGGCGCCCCTCGTAATCGGCGACGAACACCGTGCTCTCGACGCCGGCCGCCAGCTCGCTGAGCTCCTCGAGCGCGGGCACGGCACCGTTGTCGAACTCGTCGCCCTGGACGCGCACCAGCCTCTGGCGCTGAGGGTCCGTGGCGAACAGCGTCCCGTCCTCGCTCGCGGCGATGCCGGCGGCGGTCGACACGGCGTCGAGACCGTTCAACTCCTCCAAGCCGTCGCCGGAGACCTCGAGCACCTGGCCGTCGCCGGTTGCGACCCAGAGCCCGTCGCCGCCGGCAGCGATGTCGACCGCCTCGGCGAGACCGTCGTCCTCGACCACCGTCTCGAGGCTGCCGGCCTCGTCGGCGTCGTCACCTCCGTCGTCGGAGCAGCCGGCGACCGTGACGGCCCCCAGCCCCAGTGCGGCCGCCACGGCCAACGAGAGCACCGGTGTCGACCGGCTACGAGGCCCAGCGGTTAGGCGCTCGAAGGGCACCCCCGCGTGGGCATTGGTTGCCGGGTCGCAGCCCAACAGCTGGGCCTCACGGGAGCGCTGACCACCGTATGGCAGGAAGACGTGCCTGTTCGCGCACGCTATGAGCCGCGGCATCAGCGGTGTTCGAGGCTGTCGATGACCTCGTCCATGCGCTGGCCGGCGGCGGTGCGGTCGCCGGAGATCGCATCACCGACGGCGTCCGAGTTGAGCCACTCGTTGTACGCCTGCCGCTCGTCGGCGCTCATCTCTGCGTAGGGCTTGATGGGCCGACGGTCGCCGGTGGTCCCGTCGGCGAAGAAGTCGGTGTCCATGCCCTCGGCGACACTGCCGCCGAGCGCGGCATTGGTGGCATCGATGACCTCGCCGGATGTCCACGTGCCCCTCACCCCGTACTCGTAGGCGGCGGTCGCGCTCGTGAGCTCGGCCCTGATCCCGTCGCGGACGTTGGCCATGTTGGCGTAGTCCTGGTCCACGGCGCCCTCGAGGCCCGACATGCCGAAGTTGTCGATCGCCTGGTCGAGGGCGAAGCTGCCGATGCTGATGGCCGAGCTGGCGGTCTGCCCGGCGACCGGCACCAGCCCCACCACGTCCTTCACCAGCCCGACGCCATCGAGGAAGCTCTGCCGGGCGGCGATGCGGGACTCGGTGGCCTCGACCCGGGCGTTCTCGTCGGCCTCGGTGACCAGTCCCATGAGCCCGCCGATCTGGCGCGACTCGCCGCCGAAGCCGTCGCCGGTGTCGGAGTTCAGCGTGTCCTGGACGAACTCGAGGCTCCCCCGGTAGACGGAGTTGGCGGCGTCGTCGTTGTCCATCAGCACCTTGAGGAAGTCGTGGGCGTTGTAGAGCCCCTGCTGGGCGTTGCGGTCGACGTCGCCCACGGACGAGGGCATGACCTCGTGGGTGCGGTCGGCGAGCTGGTCCATGTGGGTGCGGGCGCCCTCCCCGAGGGTCGGCAGCAGCTGGTCGAAGTGGACCGCGTCCTGGTCGCCGACGGTGTCGACGACGATCTCGAACAGGGCGTCCGACTCCGTCCCCTGCCAGTGCTGCAGGCCGTTGTCGACGACCGTCGCGAGGGCGTCGCCCAGGACGGGATCGATGGTGTTGGGGCCGTAGCGCAGCAGCATCTCCATGTTGGTGGCGGTGCGGCCCGGGTAATAGATGGTGCCGTCGCCGGGGTTCTTCATGCCCAGCCAGTCCAGCGAGGCGTCCTGGTTGGCGCCGAGCGCGTCGAGGATGTTGACCTCGGCGGTCGAATCGCTGATGCCCCACGGGATGCCGTTCATGTAGCCGGTCGGAGTGGCGTCGTGCGCGAGTAGGTAGTCGAGCTGCCGGTTGGCGACGTCGACGAGCACGTCGCTCGGTAGGGCGGCGATGCGCACCAGCAGGCTGTAGTGCAGGTTGTTGGGCTGGTCGAAGTCGTCGGGCTGCCAGAAGTTGGTGAACTCCCGGACCCAGTCCTCGTTCAGCCGATCGCCGGCGGCGAGGCTCTCGTTGTCCGGGTCGTGGCGGTCGATCTGGGGCGTGGCCGCCCGCGTGTCCATGGCCGTGGTGAGGATCGTGGCGAACGGCAGCAGGCGCTCCTGACCCCACCCGGGGTTGTCGCCGTACTCGCCTCCCGGCCAGGCCGCCTCGACGAGGGCCGGGATGCGGACCATGCCGTCGACCCCCATGCCCTCGACGAAGGTGACGGCGAACGCAGGATCGAACCGTCCCCGCGTCGCCCGGCCCGCCAGCTCGTTGAGCTCGTCGGTCGAGATGCCGTCCTCCATGGCGGCCCGGATGTCCTGTGTGAGCTGGTTGGCCGTGGCGATGGCGGCGTCGCGGTCGGCGTAGCCCACGTGGCCGAGCCGGAGGATGGACTCGTCCCCCATCGACAGCACCATCGCGTCGAGCTGCTCCTGGCTCAGCGGGCGCTCACCGAGGTTCTGGTTGGCGTGGAAGAAGGCGTTGGCGACGTCGCCCGCGAACTCGTCGAGGTGGTGCCAGTCGCCGACCAGGTCGCTGAGCGTCGCATCGGGCTCGCCGAGGGCCGGCACGTACGGTGAGCCGCTGGCCCGCAGGCTGGCGAGCTTGCCGGCCACCGCGTCCGCCTGGGCCTGCAGCGTGGCGACGAGCGCGAGCCCATCACTCGAATAGCGGCCGAGCTTGAAGGGATTGGCGCTGCTGGTGGCCATCAGCGTGCCTCCGGCACGCCGATGGCCAATCGCCGCTTTGCGGCGAGTAATGGACTGTGCTGATGGTTCGGTCGCACTTCGTGCTCCCTGACTGTGTCGCCTCGGCTCAGACGGGGATGTTGCGGCCGGAGCGGCGCGTCGCGGACGCCGGCGGGTCGGGCTCCAGGGCCGCCTGGTTGTAGGTGCGCTGCGCCTGGTTGGCGCCCTCGGCGCCCGACACGATCGACGACGCCAGCGTGGCCAATGTCTCCTTCAGGCCCGAGGCCGTCCCGGTGATGCGGCCGTAGGCGCGGTCGAACTCGTCGCGGTAGGTGCCCACCCAGTCGACGATGGCCGGCAGCATCGTCGACCGTGAGTCGAGCTGGGTTCCGACGGTGCTCGCCGCGGTGTTGAGCGCGGTCACCGCGGCGGCCGCGTCCGCCCAGGGAAAATCGGCCACGGTAGCGCCGGCCACCGCCTCGACCCTTGCCGGCATCTCGGCCGCCATGCGTCTCCTCCCCATCACCGCAGCCGCCCGCCCCAGCGAACGGCGACACACTAGTGGACCCGCGCTGGAGCCCAGTGACTGCTGACTAGTGTGTCGGCCGGCGGGGGGCCCGGCTGGGACGAGTCGACCGTGGGGGGTCGGCGTTGCTGCAACCACGAGGGAGCCAACAATGACGCAGGGTGTGGTCAAGTCGACGACCGAAGCGATCCAGGCCATCGACAACATGAAGAGGACGATCAACGGCGGGCTGCTCGACAGCATCAGCACGTTCGTCAGCCACGGCGACAGCCTCAACCCCGAGAACTTCGCCGGAGGGTCGGCCGACGCCTTCTACGCCGAGTGGCCGGACACCAAGCGCGCGCTGCAGACCGCCATCGAGCGGCTCACGATGATGAGCGACGACATCATGACCGTCAACACCAACATCCAGACCGCGGGTGGTAACCAGTAGCCGCCCCACGGCCGGCGACTACGAGCTCGAACGGCAGATCGGAGCCGGCGCATCGGGGACGGTGTGGCGGGCTCGCAGCCGGGGCCCGGTCGCCCGGGTCGTGGCCCTCAAGCGGCTACGGCTCGGCGGTGGTTCCGGCGACCTCGAACGGCTCCGGCGAGAGGCCAATCTCCTCGCCGGGCTCGATCACCCCCACATCGTGCGGGTGCTCGAGGTGCTGCACGACGGAGACGGCATCGCGCTCGCGATGCAGTTCGCGCCCGGGGGTTCCCTCGACGACCTGCTGGCCGAGCGCGGCCGCCTGGCCGCCGGTCAGGTCGTCGCCGTCGCCGCGCCCGTCGCCGACGCCTTGGCGTCGGCACACCGACGCGGCATCGTCCACGGCGACGTCAAACCGGCCAACGTGCTGTTCACATCGGACGGCGAGCCACTGTTGTCGGACTTCGGGGTTGCCCGGACGCTGGGCGGCGTCACCAGCGATCAAGTGAGCGGCACCGCCGAGTACCTGGCCCCGGAGCTGCTCGAGGGAGCCCACCCCGACCCTCGGGCCGACGTCTACTCGTTGGGCGTGGTCTGCTACCTGGCGCTGGCGGGGCAGCCACCCTACGCCGGGCCGGTCCCGCTGGCGGTCGTGCGCGCTGCCGACACCGGCCAGCACCTGCGCCTGGAGAGCCTGACGCACGTGCCCGAGCCGCTGGCGGAGGTGGTCGAGCGGGCGATGGACCGCGATCCCGCGCGCCGCTTCGCCTCCGCCGACGACCTCGCCCGAGCGCTGCGAGCCACCGTTCCGGCCGGGGACGTCCGGGTGCCGGGACCGGCGACGAGCGCGGGTGCCGACGGTGGCGAGCCGCCGGGCGCCACCCGGACCTTCGGTCCTCGCCCGCCCAGGCCCGAGCCCGAAGCCCGGCGACGAAGCCCGGGCCGGGTCCCGGTGTTGGCGGCGGTCGGCCTGGCGGCGGCGGGGTTGCTCTTCCTGGTGCGGGGGCCGCTGTCGTCCGACGACGACGGCCGCCCCGACTGCCCGGAGGAGGTGGCGACCGCCGCACCGGGGACCGGAGCGGCCGTCGAGGTCGAGGGCGACCCCGAGGGCGATGGCTGCCCGACCGTCGGCGTGTACCAACCGGAGGCGGTCGGGGGCACCGAGCGCATGGTGCTCAGCATCCGCATCGACGGCGACCGGCAGCGGATCGCGATCGGTGAGCCGGGGGACCAGCTCGTGCTGGGCGACTGGGACTGCGACGGCGTCGACACCCCGGGCCTGTACCGGGCTCGTGCCGGCGACGTCCAGTACTTCGACGCGTGGCCCCAGGTGGAGCGGCAGCGCTACCAGCCCGACCGCACCGAGCCGGCCGGGCCCGGCGGGAGCGCCTCGCTCGCCGAGGGAGACGGCGACCGCTGCGACCGCGTCGAGGTGGCATCATCTGAGGGCGTCTCATGATGCGATCGGTTGCTGGGGGACGGTGACGCGCAGGTGAGTGTCCACATGCAGCTCGACAGGCCGCACCGGTGGTCGGATGCCGCCCGTGGGCTCGCGGCGCTGGCCGGGGTGGCGATCCTTGTCGTCGGCGTGCCCGTTGCCCTGACCGCGTGGGTGGGCTGGCCGCTGCCCACCGAGGTGCCGACGCTGTCGCAGATCAGCGCCGCGTTGCGCGACACCTACATCCCCGACGAGTTCCTGGTGAAGGCCCTGGCGGTCGTCTGCTGGTTGGTCTGGATCGAGCTCGTGGCGTCGCTCCTCGTCGAGGCGGTCGCCTACGGGCGGGGACGCAAGGCCGGTGCCGTGCCGTTGGCGGGTGGCCTGCAGCGCGGTGCGGCCCGGCTGGTCGCAACCGTCGCGCTCCTGGGATCGCTCCTCGCCACCAAGGGACTGTCCGGCTCGGGCGGCCTGGGATTGCGGGCGCTGGCGCCGCCCACGTCTGAACCGCTAGTGACGCTGGTGGCGGACGAGCCGCCAGACGACCGCGTGGCCCAAGCCGGTGCCGCGGTCGGCGCCCGCCTGGCCGCGACCCCGACCTATGAGGTGCAGCGCCGCGACACGTTGTGGGACATCGCCGAACGACACCTCGGCGATCCCTTCCGGTGGCAGGAGATCTTCCGGCTCAACGAGGGCAAGGTGCAGCCCGACGGGCAGTGCATGACCGACCCCGACCTCATCTACGCCGGCTGGCGGCTCGAGCTGCCCGACGATGCCGGGGGGCTGGCTCCGCCAGCGCCGCCCGCGCCACTGGCACCGCCCGCGTCGCCGGCACCGCCCGCGTCGCCGGCACCGCCGGTGCCCGCTCCCGACATCGCCAGGCCGGCCGTCGACGAGGGCGGCATGGTGCTGCTCGACGACGGGCGTGGACCAGGTGGCGCCGAGGTTGTCGCCGATGCCGCCCCCGCGGGGGCCCGCGCGACGAGCGACGACGGCGGCGGCATGGTGCTGTTGCCCGCCGACGGCGCGTGGAGCCCGCCGCCGGTCCCGCCGCCCGCACCCCAACCGCCGGGCGAGAACATCGCTGCCGGCGAGGGCTAGGAGTCCGGAGCCATGGCCTCGACGACGCTTCCCTCACGCCCGACCCCCAATGGCCCGGGTCGACCGGCGCCGGCGCTGGTCCCCGGCGGCGGGCGGCAGCGGCGCTGGTCCCTGGCGCTGCTGGCGGTCCTGGTGACCGTGGCGTCGGCGCTTGGATTCGTCGTGCTGTGGATGAACGCGGGTGGGCGCGAGCCGGTCCTGGCCCTGCGCCGCAACGTGACCGCGGGCCAGACCATCGAGGCCGACGACCTCCAGGTCGTGCGCGTCGCAGCCGACCCCGGTATCGACCCCATCGCCTCGTCGGCGCGTGACGACGTAGTCGGGCGGCCCGCAGCCGCCGACCTGCTGGCCGGCACGCTGCTGGTGCCGGGGGCGGTTGGCAGCCCAAGTGGGCTCGAGGCCGGTCAGGCAGTCATCGCAGTGCCCGTGTCGCCCGAGGAGCTGCCGGCGGACCTGGAGGGGGGCGATCGCGTCGTGCTGCTCCAGTCCTCGACCAACGCGGGAGCCGGCGTGGGACCGATGGCCGAGACCATCGGCGATGGGACCGTCATCGCGATCCAGCGTGACGACGACGGCGGGTCGACCGTGCCGGTGTCGGTGCGGGTGGCCGAGGGCCTGCTGCCCGAGATCGCGGCCGCCATCCAGTCGGACTCGATCACCGTGGCGCAGGCGGCGTCCTCCTGACGCATGGCGTACGTCGCGTTCGCCTCGGCCAAGGCGTCGCCGGGGGTCACCACGACCGTCACCGCTCTCGCCGCCACCTGGCCGCGAGACCGCGACCTTGTCGTCGCCGAGCTCGATCCCGCCGGTGGCGACCTGGGGGTCCGGCTCGACCTGGCCACCGAGCCCGGCTTGGTCACCCTGGCGGCCGCCGGGCGCCGTGAGCTCGATCGTTCCACGTTCGTCGGTCACACCCAGCGGCTGCCGTTCGCCGGCCGGTCAGGGGCCGATGGTGACTCCGAGGGTGCCGTCCGCCGAGTGCTGGTGGGGCCGGTGGCCGCCGATCAGGCCGGCGCGGCCCTGGCGGCCCTGCGGGGCGGGCTCGCGGGCGTCCTGTCGTCGCTGAGCGCGGACGTGCTGGTCGATTGCGGCCGCCTGGACCCCAGCTCGGCCGCGCATGGCGTCGTCACCGAGGCCGACCTCCTGGTGGTGGTCACGCGACCGGTGGTCGCCGAGGTCCATCACCTGGCCGCCCGGCTGTCGGCATTGCGGCCCAAGGCGCTGTCGCTACTGCTGGTCGGCGACCGGCCCTATTCCGTGGCCGAGGTGGCCGACGCCGTCGGCGCCAGCCCCCTCGGCACCCTGCCGGTCGACGACCGCGCCGCCGCGGCGCTGACCGTCGGTCACACCAACGGGGCTCGGATCCTGGGCCGCTCCCGGCTGCTGCGCGACGCCCGGGCGCTGGCCGAAGGTCTCGCCGGCTGGTTGCCGCCCGTACCCGTGCGTCCGGCGCCGTCGGTCCCTCCGCCCCCTCTAGACGCACCGGCGCAACCGCCGCAGAACGGTCACCCCGACGCCGGGCGGCCGCGCCAGGGTCCCACGCCATCGCCGCCTGCACCCGGACCGCTTCGGGCGGCGGTGTCCAACCGGCCCAAGCACTTCCGCCGGGAGCGCGACGAGGAGCGCCGGTGAACCCCCAGCACAAGGCGCTGGTGCGTGAGTTCCGCCGCGAGGTTGCCGACGAGCTGACCGACCGCCTGCGCGCCGACGAGCTCGCCGAGCGCTCGCGGATGTCGCCGGCCGACCAGCGGCAGTTCGGGCGGCAGCTCATCAACCGGCGCCTCGAGCGCCACGCGAAGCAGCAGCTCGAGCAGGGTCGGGAGCCGCTGACGTTCGAGGACGAGACGGCGCTGGCGCAGGCGATCCACGATGCCCTGTTCGGGCTCGGCGCCCTGCAGCGGCTGCTCGACGACGAGTCCATCGAGAACATCGACGCCAACGGCTGCGCCGATGTCTGGGTCACCCGCGCCGACGGCAGCAAGCACCGGGCCCCGCCCATCGCCGACAGCGACGACGAGCTGATCGACACGCTGCGCATGACCGCCGCCCGGGTGGGGCTCACGGAGCGGCGCTTCGACACCGGTTCGCCCTCGCTCAACCTGCAGCTGCCCGACGGCAGCCGGTTGTTCGCCGTCATGGCGGTCACGTCCAAGCCCTGCGTCGCCATCCGCCGCCACCGCTTCCCCAAGGTGTTCCTCGACGATCTGGTGGGCTTGGGATCGATCGACGTGGCGCTGCGCGAGTTCCTGTCGGCGGCCGTGCGGGCCCGCAAGAACTTCATCATCTGCGGCGGCGTGGATGCCGGTAAGACGACCCTGCTGCGGGCGCTGCTCAACGAGGTCGGCTCCGACGAGCGGATCGTCACGATCGAGGACAACCTCGAGCTCGGGGTCGACCGCTACCCCGACCTGCACCCCGACGTGGTGGCGTTGGAGGCCAGGGAGGAGAACGTCGAGGGCGAGGGCGAGATCGACCTGGCCACGCTGGTGCGCTGGGGCCTGCGCATGAACCCCGACCGGGTGATCGTGGGCGAGGTCCGGGGCCACGAGGTGATCCCGATGCTCAACGCCATGAGCCAGGGCAACGACGGGTCCATGTGCACGGTGCACGCCAACTCGTCGCTGTCGGCGTTCAGCAAGCTGGCGATGTACGCCGTGCAGGCGCCCGAGCGCCTCAACCTCGAAGCGACCAACCTCATGGTTTCCAACGCCATCAACTTCGTCGTCTACATCGCCATCTCACCCGGGAGCGAGGGCGAGGGCGGCATGCGGCGCTACGTCTCGTCCGTGCGGGAGGTGGTCGGCGCCGAGGGCCCGCTGGTGGTGTCCAACGAGATCTTCGTGCCTGGCTACGACAGGCGGGCCATCCCCGGGGCGCCGCTGCGGGACAGCACGCAGGGCCAGCTCGCCGATGTCGGCTTCGACAGCTCGGTGCTGCTCCGACCCGACGGCTGGTGGAACTGAGGTCGACCGGCCGCCACGAGGATCAACGGTGCATTCCCACGGCGCCAGGAAAGCGTCAGGCGCCCTGCGGACGGGGGCGGTAGATCGCAGTGTGGACGACTCGAGCGACCAGACGGTCGCCGTCGAGCGTGCCAACGTCCAGCTCGACGAGGTGATGGCCCTTGCGCTCCCACTCCCGGGTGACGCGGGCCCTGGTGGAGACGATGTCGCCGTCGTGGACGACTCCATGGTGCTGCGTAACGGACTCGACGTGGATCCAGGGCCCCAGGCGAACGTTGGCGGACAGCACGTGGTTGGCGTCGCGCAGCAGCCATCCGGGGTGAGCGACCCGCTGGTCCGCGTAGAGCGGCAGGCTCTCGCCGACCTCCGCGAGGTAGTCGACCGCTTGGTCGGCGTGGAAGCCGTGCGGTGCGAGGGCGAGCGTCGTGCCCGGGGTGAGGCTGGTCGGCGACGCCTCGGGCGGGTCGTCGGCCTGGTCGACGAGTGGCCAGTCGTCGGACGGCGCCGGTGGCGGCCCTCCGCCCGGTAGGTGCGCCTCGCCGGTGGCGCGGATGGCGCCGTCGGGACCGAGCAGCTCCAGGACCATGCGGTGCCCGTCGGTGGTCGCGTCGAGGTCGGCGGCAACGACGACGACCTCCTCGCTCTCGTACACCGGGGCGAGGAAGCGTGCGCGCATCGAGCCTCGCTCGAGCCAGTCGAGGCCCCATGCGTCGGCCGGCGCATGGGTCATGTAGGCATACACATCGACGCCGGGAACCAGCCCGCCTGCGAACCCGTACCGGCGGGCGACTGCGTCGTCGTGGATCTTGTTCGACGACGCCGTCGCAGTGTTCCGGGCCAGCACTCGGTACTCATTGACGGTCGTCATCGACAATCAACCTAGGCGTCCGCGGAGCGCGGTCGTGCGTGCGTCGGCACGGGTCGAAGTGGGTCTAGTATCCCGGACCGCACGCGAGCCATCGGCAGCTGGGGGCGGGCGCTGGGGTCCCGATGCGTGCGGGAGGAATCGAGGAGTGGGAAAGCCTGGCGCACCGCTGACGCTCGCCACGCTGACGGCCCTGGCTCTGGTGGTCGCGGGCTGCGGCGACGACGCCGGCGGCGAAGGTGCCACTGGCACGACCGCCGCCGAGGATGAGTCGTCGACGACCAACGAGGCTGAAGGCGAGGCTCCGAGCACGACGGCGCCCCCGACGCCGGAAGAGCAGGTTCTTTTCGACTATGGCAATGCACGCGATGCCATCAACGTCGCTGCCAATCCCCCCAATCCCGAGCACCCAGAGCTCCTGAAGTACTGGACCGGCGACAGCCTGGCGCAGGTGCAAAGCACCTTCACCCAGTGGAAGGGACTCAACATAGGCGCCCAGAGCACGGTGGAGGTCGACGCGGAAGTCATCTCCATCGCCGGGGACGTCGCCGTGGTCGTCGACTGCTTCGTCGACACCACACAAATGGTCGATCTCGCAACCGGCCGTGCGGCCGGTGCACCGGAGGTGACCACCCAGCACACAGACGTCCGGCTGGAGCGCAGCGAGGGCGTTTGGAAGATCGGGCGCCAGGAGAAGAGGCAGGACCCGTGTACACCAAGCTAAGACTCATCTCACCGTGGGCGGCGACGGCATTGGCCCTTGCTCTGATCGGGTTGGGCAGAGCCCAGCCGGCTGCCACCACGCCCATAGCACCGGCCTGTACGGGCTGCGCCGGAAACGTGACGCCGGTCCCAGAGGGACTGCTGGCGGAGGCTCGGAACCAGATCGCTGAGCTGAACCAGAGCCTGTCCAACCCCAAGCCGTGCAGCGAAGAGGATCCGGACCGCGGCGACGATGACAACGCCACCGTCGAGCACAGCGGCTACTACCGCTGGCGGCTGCCGGTGAACACGGAGGAGACGTGGGACGCGGTCAACGAGGGGACCCAAGCTGGCACGTGGTATCGCTATGAGTGCTTCATCCCCAGCCTCGACGATGACTTCGGCTACTGGCTCGGCGTAGAAGAGGGGCTGCGGGAGTTCACTGCGGTCAACCCCCAGATCCTGGCCCAGGTCGCCATCGATGACGCGCTCGCGCTGATCCCCACCCAGACGATCCGGACCAGTCCCGGCGCCGAAGGCCTCGTCGGGTTGGACACCTGGTTCTGGGTCGATGGCGTACCCGAACAGGGCGTCTCGGCCACGGCGAGCGTGCCAGGGATGGAGGTAGCGGCAACGGCGCGACCCGGCGGGGTCCATTTCGAGCTGGGTGACCGCACCGTCCTCGACTGCGAGGGCACAGGGGTTCCGTGGTCGCCCGGCGCGACATCTGACTGCACCCACAGCTACAACCGGGCGGGCCACTACACGGTCACCTCGACGATCCTGTGGACAGGCACCTACACCCTCAACGGCGCTGGTCCCTACGAGATCACGACAGCGGTGCCGCGCACGGACTCGTTCGAATTGCCGGTGAGCGAGGCCCAGGCCATCAACACCGAGGGCTGACCGGGCGCGATGTCGATGATCGCTGGGTTGCTGGGGGCGTTGTGCGCGGTGGGGGTCGTCACCTTCGTCGTCGCCATGCGGCCCGTGGCGCGCAGCGAGGTGCCGGTCCGCAGGAGCCGAGGGAGCAGGGCCGAGGCGCTGTCGAGCCAGTTCGAGCACTTCACGCTCCGGCTGGCCCTCGGGGCCGCCGGCGCCGTCGTCATCGGGGCCCTGACCCGCTGGCCCATGGCGGCGTTGCTGTGCGGCATCGCCGGGTTCATGGCGCCCAGCATGCTCGGGGGCCAAGCCGCCCGTAAGGCACAGCTCGACCGCATCGAGGGAGTCGCCGCCTGGGCCGAAATGCTGCGCGACACGATGGCGGGCTCCGGTGGCCTGGAGCAGTCGATCATCGCCACCGCCGGGGTGGCGCCCCTGCCGATAAGGCGCGAGGTGGTTCGCCTCGCTGCGAGGCTCGAAAGGGACCGGTTGGCCCCGGCCCTCAGGGAGTTCGCCGAGGAGATCGACGACCCGGCCGGTGATCTCGTCGTCGCGGCACTCGTGCTTGCCGCCGACAAGAGCCCGAAGCGCCTCGGCGACCTGCTCGGGCGGCTGGCCCAGTCGGCACGTGCCGAAGTGAACATGCGCCTCCGCATCGAGGCCAGCCGGGCCCGCACCCGCACCTCCGTCCGTGTGATCACCATCTTCACCGTGCTGTTCGCCGTCGGCCTGCTGGTGTTCAACCGCGACTACCTCGAGCCTTACGACAAGGCCGTCGGACAGCTCGTCCTCGGGCTGATCGGGTTGTGCTTCGCCGGCGCGTTCCTGTGGCTCGCCCGGTCGTTCCGGTTCCAGGACGAGGAGCGGTTCCTGCGCATGGAGTCGTCGGACGCGTGATCGTGCCCTTGCTGCTCGGCGCTCTGGTGGGCCTTGGCGCGATCGTGTCGTGGCGGCTGCTGTTCCCGTCGCCGCCCCCGCTACAGGCGGCCATCGACCGCCTCCAGCGGCGGAACCAGCTGGTCCGCATCACCGCCACCGACCAGGGCGACGGGATCAGCGAGTTCCTCGGGCGAACCGTGGGCGCGTCGCTCGGTCGGATCCTGCGGAACCTGGGGCTGCGCCTCGACTCCCTCGAGTCCGACCTGCGCCTCGTCGGGCGCAGCCTCGACCAGCACCTGGCCCAGAAGGTCGTCCTGGCGTTCTTCGGCCTCGCTCTCCCCGCCGTCGTCGCGACCGTGTGGACCGTCGGCGGGTTCAGTGTGCCGCTGACGTTCCCTGCCGGCGTCGGACTAATGCTCGGCGTGTTCTTCTTCTTCGCCCCTGACATCAGCCTCCGCAGCGAGGCGGAGGAGCGCCGCAAGGCGTTCAAGCAGGCGCTCGGATCGTTCCTCGACCTGGTGGTGATCTCCCTGGCCGGCGGCACCGGGGTCGAGAGCGCCTTGCGGGATGCCGCCAGCGTCGGCCGGGGTTGGGCATTCGCGCAGCTCCGCAACGCCCTGGAGGTCACGGCCCTCACCGGCGAGACGCCGTGGGCCGCGCTGACCCGCCTCGGCGAGGAGGTGGGTGTCACCGAGCTGGTCGAGCTGTCGGCCACGGTGTCGCTGGCCGGGACGGAGGGCGCCCGCGTGCGGGACTCACTGGCCGTGAAGGCGGCTTCGCTCCGCGATCACGCCCTCGCCGAAGCCGAGGCCGAGGCCCAGTCGACCACCGAGAAGATGGCGCTCCCCGTGGTGCTGCTGTTCCTCGGGTTCCTGATCCTCATCGGCTATCCGGCCGTCGACGCGGTCGTCAACAACCTCTGACCAACAACGGAGGAGACATCTACATGTTCTTCGTCATCACGTCGATCATCTCGGTGCTGTGGCATCGCTTGCAGGAGCTGCGCGGCGACGACCGCGGCATGACCACGGAGACGATGATCATCACCGCCGCACTTGCGGCTGCGGCGCTCGCGGCGGTCGTCCTCATCGCCGGTGCCATCAACAACAAGTCGCAGGACATCAAGAACGACATCGAAGGCGCACTCGCGTTCCGCTGATTCCGTGGGTGCCAGACGGCTGGCCGGCGACGAGGGCGCGACCACCGAGCTCGTCATCGCTGCGCCGGCGTTCCTCTTCATGATCATGCTGATCGTGCAGGCCGGCCTCTACTTCCACGCGTCCAACATCGCCAGCGCCGCCGCCCAGGAAGGGGCCCGGGCGGCCACGGTGCAGGGTGGGACCATCCCCGAAGGCCAGCGGGTCGCCAACGACTTCGTGCAGGCGCTGGCGCCGCGGCTGCTGAAGGACGTGGAGGTCGCCGGTCAGTACGTCGATGACGGCGAGCTCGTACGGATGACCGTGCGCGGCGACGTCACCGAGGTGTTCGAGCTGCCGGGCGTCAACCTGGACTTCACCGTGCAGGAGACGTCCGAGGGTGTCATCGAGCGCTTCCGTCCCGCCACCGAGGCACCACCCACCGACACGCCATGAAACGGGGAGGCGATCGCGGCGTGGTGACCACCGAGCTGGTGATCGTCATGCCCGTGCTGATCTGCTTCCTGTTCCTGGTGATCGCCGCTGGCCGGCTGACCGACGCCAAGAGCGACGTCGTCGGCGCCGCCAGCGACGCCGCCCGGGTGGCCTCGCTGCAGCAGTCCGCCGGCGCTGCCCGTGTTCAGGCCCAGGCCGCCGCGACCGACACGGTGTCCGGCGAGAACCTCAACTGCAAGGACGGCCCCCAGGTCGACACCGAGTTCCTGCCCAGAGGCGAGTTCGAGCGTGGCGCCACGGTGCACGTCGAGGTGACGTGCACCGTCGACACCCGCGACCTCACCTTCATCGGGCTGCCGCTCACGGTCACCCTGTTCGAGGAAGCCTGGGAACCGATCGACGCCCACCGGAGCCTCTGATGCGCCGGTCGCTCGACGGCGTCCGCCGTGGTCGGGGAGACGACGGCGTGGTGACCGCGTTCGTCGTCATCTTCGCGGTCGCCCTCGTCTTCGTGAGCGGCCTGGTGCTCGACGGCGGCCGGATCCTCGCCTCCAAGCGCGAGGCCAACAACCTGGCCGAGTCGGCCGCCCGGGCCGGAGCCCAGGCGATATCCGACGATGCCGTGCGCAGCGGCAGCGCCGTCATCGTCGACGGGCCGGCAGCCGAGACCGCCGCCTGCGCCTTTCTCGGCCGCGCCGGTCAACCCTGTGGCGGCGGCACGTTCGTGCGCACCGACGGCAACGAGGTCACGGTGACGGTTCGCAGCTCGGTCAACCTCCTGCTGCTGCCGGTGGGGACGCAGACGTTCACCGTCGACCGCAGCGCATGCGTGGTCAGGGGCATCACCGACGTGACCTCGGGTTGCTGACCAGCCGCCCCACTAGCGCTCGTAGCGACCGAGCAGCGAGCCCTGCGCCAGCTCGACACCGTCCAGCGCGTCGAGAAGGTCGTCGGCCGATGCGCCCGGAGCCACATCTAGCGGCTCCGACGCCGCGAACAGCGTGAACACGTAGCGGTGTGGACCGTGGCCACGCGGCGGCTCCGGACCGCCCCACCCGAGCTCCCCGAAGTCGTTCAGACCGGCAACCGTGCCCGCCGGCACCTCGCCCTCGTCGATGGCGGTGATGGTGGGGTCGATGCCGGCCAGCACCCAGTGGGTGAACAGCCCGCTCGGGGCATCCGGGTCCTGGCAGAGCAGGGCTAGCTCCTGGGCTCCGGGTGGGACGTCGCTCCACTCGAGCGGCGGCGAGACATTCTCCCGGTCGTGGGCGAACCGCGCGGACAGGACGTCGCCGTCGTCGAAGACCGGGCTCGTCAGCTCGATGCGCTCCAGCGGCCCGCCGGCCTCGCCGGGCAACGGATCAGGCGCCTGGCGGTCGCGGTCCTCCGGCATGCGGGCGCGCTACCCGGCGGCGGATTCGGGGAAACGCCGGACCGGCAGGTGCCGGGCGGTAGTGCGCGTTCGCGTGGCGCGGGCGCTACAACAGACACATGAGCGAGCGTCCCGCAGGGCGAGAGAGCGAGCGTGGCCCGAGCGGCCCGCTGCGAAGCAGCAAGAGCGGGAAGCAATGAGCGAGCGTGGGCTGTCGGCCATCGTCCTTGCGGCCGGTCAGGGCACACGCATGCGCTCGGCCCGACCCAAGCCGCTGCACATGCTCTGCGGCCGCCCCCTCCTGCGTTACGTGCTCGATGCTCTGGACGACTGTGACGTCGACCGGGCGGTGGTGGTCGTGGGTTACGCCGCCGATCTGGTCACCAAGAAGCTGCAGGAGAATCCGGGTCCGGTACCACTCGAGTTCGTGGAGCAGCGGGTGCAGGCCGGCACCGGGGATGCGGTGGCGGTGGGGTTGACCGGCATCCCCGAGGACGACCTCGATGCCCTCGACCAGGACGACGGCGACGTGCTGGTACTGCCCGGCGATACGCCCCTGATCCAATCCGCCACCCTGGCGGCTCTCGTCCTCGAGCATCGGCTCTCGGGCGCGGCCTGCACCCTGCTGACGGCCCGGATGGACGACCCCGACGGCTACGGGCGCATCGTGCGTGACAGGGACGGTCGCGTGCGCCGAATCGTCGAGCACCGCGAGGCCAACGAGGCCGAGCTGGCGATCGACGAGATCAACACCGGCATATACGTGTTCCGACGGGGCCTGCTGGCCCCGGCTTTGCGCCGCATCACCCCCGACAACTCCCAAGCCGAGCTGTACATCACCGACGTGATCGAGGTGCTGGCCGACGCCGGCCACCAGGTCGTGTCCCTCGTGGTGAACGACCCCGGCGAGACCCAGGGTGTCAATGACCGGGCGCAGCTCGCGGAGGCCGAGGCCGAACTGCGCCAGCGCACCAACGGACGCTGGATGCGGGACGGCGTCACGATGGTCGATCCGTCTGCCACGTACATCGACGCCGGCGTCACGCTTGCCCCCGACGTCACGCTCTTCCCGGGCACGGTGCTGCAGGGCACGACCACGATTGGCGCCGGCAGCGACATCGGCCCTCATACCCGGCTGGTGGACACACTGGTTGGCGAGCGCGCCGACGTCACCGAGAGCGTGGCCCACCACGCCACCATCGGCGACGACGCCGTAGTGGGACCGTACGCGGTCCTCGAACCCGGTGCGCAGGTCCCTGCCGGTGGCCGAACGGGGCCGTTCCACACCTCGGGTGCTGGGTAGCCTTGGGGGAGCCCGGCGCACCGGTCCGACCGCGGGAAGGTGGTCATGGAGCTCGTCACCAAGAAGAAGCTGCACATCGTCTCCGGGCGGGCCAACCTGCCATTGGCAGTGGAGATCGCCGAGTGCCTCGGCGTCCAGCTCGGTGAGCCCAACTGCTCGGAGTTCGCCAACGGTGAGATCCATTGCCGCTTCAGCGAGTCGGTGCGGGGCATGGACGTCTTCATCATCCAGAGCCACGGCGCCAGCGGCACGATGTCGATCAACGACACCATCTTCGAGCACCTGCAGATGGTCGACGCCGCCAAGCGGGCCTCGGCCAAGCGGATCACTGCCGTCCTGCCCTTCTACGGGTACGGCCGGCAGGACCGCAAGGCCGAGGGGCGCGAGCCCATCTCCGCCAAGCTGATCGCCAACATGTTCACCGTCGCCGGCGCCGGGCGCCTGGTGTCGGTCGACCTCCACAGCGGGCAGATCCAGGGTTTCTTCGACCAGCCGTTCGACCATCTCACCGCCATGCCGGTGCTGGTGGAGCACCTCGAGAAGAACATGGGCGGCGACCTGGTCGTGGTGTCGCCCGACGCCGGACGGGTGAAGGTGGCCGAGCGCTACGCCAACGCCCTCCACGCCGACCTCGCCATCGTGCACAAGCGGCGGATTCGCGGGGCCCAGAACGCGGTGGAGGCCAAAGAGGTGGTCGGCAACGTGGCCGGACGCACCTGCGTGATCATCGACGACATGATCGACACGGCCAGCACCCTGGTTGCGGCGGCCGAACAGCTCATGGAGCAGGGCGCCCGGCAGGTCTGCGCCGCCGCCACCCACGGCGTCCTGTCGGGGCCCGCCATCGACCGGATCAAGAACTCGGTGATCGACCGCGTCGTGGTCACCAACACCCTGCCCCTGCCGCCGGAGAAGCAGATCGACAAGATCGAGGTCCTGTCGATCGCCAAGGTGATCGCCGACACGATCGACGCCATCTTCGAGGACACGTCCGTGTCGGAGATCTTCGGCGGGGCCAACCAGGCCTGACGTGGCTCTCGGGCATCGCCGCTTGGGGATCCGCGGTTCCGCCCCGGTAGCCTCTAGCGGTCTATAGCCCGTCCGATGCGCTCCGGCGCGACGTCAGAAGTAGGAGATTCCGATGGCTGACGACATCATCCTGGTGGCCGAGACCGGCCGCTCCACCGGTTCCCCCGCGTCCCGCCGCCTACGTGCGACCGGCAAGATCCCCGCCGTCATCTACGGCCGCGGCGCCGAACCCGCTCCGATCAGCGTCGAGTGGCGCGACTTGCGCAGCGCACTCACCACCGACAAGGGCCTGAACGCGCTGCTGACGCTGAAGATCGGCAGCAAGCGCACCAAGGCGATCGTCAAGGAGATGCAACGCCACCCGGTGCGGCGCGACGTGCTCCACATCGACTTCCTGGCCGTCGATGTCGACAAGCCCATCACCACCGACGTGCCCCTGCTGATCGAGGGCGAGCCCGAGAAGGTGATCCGCGACGATGGCGTCGTCGAGCAAATCCTCAACGTGCTGATCGTGACCGCCAAGCCCGACGCCATACCGGGCCACATCGCCGTCGACGTATCCGATCTCGAGATCGGCCAGCACATCACCGTCGGCGACCTGCAGCTGCCCGAGGATGTCACCACCGAGGCCGATCCCGAGGAGACCATCGTCACGGCCAAGCTCACCAGCCTGGCACTCGCCGAAGAGGAAGAGGAAGAGGGCGAAGAGGGCGAAGAGGGCGAAGAGGGCGAGGAAGGCGCCGAGGGCGAGGGCGCCGAGGGCGCTGGCGCCGGCGAACGCCGCGAGGGCGAGTGGGGCCAGCGTGGGGGCGAGGGCCGCGAATAGCTTCCTCTCGGGATCCTGACCATCCGTGTCGCTGTTCGGACGAAGGGGTGCTGCCGCCGAGCGCCGCGGCACCCCTGCTGACCTACTCGTCGTCGGGCTGGGCAATCCCGGTCACGAGTACGAGCACAGTCGCCACAACGTGGGCGCCGACGCCGTCGCTCTCCTGGCCGAGCGTCACGGAGGGGCGCTGAAGCGATCGCGGGAACGGGCACTCGTGGCCGAGGTCCACATCGGCGAGCAGCGCGTGGCGTTGGCGTTCCCGCAGACGTACGTCAACCTCTCCGGCGAGTCTGTCGCCCTGCTGGTCCGGCGGCACGGCATCACCGACCCTGCCCGGGTGATCATCGTGCACGACGAGCTCGACCTTCCCCTGGGTCGCGTCAAGATCAAGCAGGGCGGCGGCATGGCCGGGCACAACGGTCTGCGCTCGATCAAGGCGCACCTGCACACCGACGACTTCCTGCGCGTGCGCATCGGCGTCGACAAGCCCCCCAGCAAGGAGCAGGGTGCCGACCACGTGCTACGGCGGGTGTCCAAGCGTGAGCGCGTCGAGCTCGAGATCGCAGTGCAGGAGGCGGCCGATGCGGTCGAGGCCATCCTGGCGGACGGCATC
>Ga0214469_1000084_pt1 | contig 26273 bp, 33 predicted proteins | sample RVTome_10_FD_187340 | JGI IMG/M metagenome (GOLD analysis project Ga0214469, IMG submission 187340) | Soil microbial communities from uranium-contaminated site in the Upper Colorado River Basin, Wyoming, United States - RVT153D57 HiSeq ... | reverse complement strand
CGTGACACCCTCGGCCAGCCGGTCGTCGATCTTCGAGAGCGCGTCGATCATGGTGTCCGCGGCGACGGCGGACTGGATGGCGCCGGCGAGCTTCTTCGAGCCGTTGTTCTGAGCGGGCACGGTCTTCTCCTCGGTCTTGGCGGCGACGTCGGCGGGGGTGGCCTTGGCGGTGTTCGACATGTGGGTGTTGCCTCTCAGCTCAGGTGGTTCAGGATTTGATGGATGTTGGGGCGAAGCCCTCTAGCGAAAGGAGTGGTGCCCCCGGTAGGGCACGGTCCTGAAGCGAACGACACCGCAGGGGCGTTCGTCGGCGGTGCTGGCCCAGTTGAACTCCAGCTCCAGCGGGCAGTCCGAGTTCCAGCCGATCATGTCGGACTCGTCCGTACGCTCCAGACCCACCAGATCGTAGAAGTCCGACAGCGTCGCGTAGAACTCGTTGTTCAGCTGGAAGTTGATCTGGTTCATGGCCTTCTCCAGCGCCGCCACGGAGCTGTTGAAGTACCGACCGGACCAGGAGTCCCGGAACAGATCTCCGCCGGCGTTCTCGATGAAGACGGTCTCGCGCTGTATCGGGTGTCGGTTGATCTCATCCTGAGCCACGGCGGTCCGGATGTTCTCTTCCTTCTTCTTGCCGATGGTCTCGACGACCTTGTCGGCGTACTGCTTGGCTGCGTTCTCGGCGATCGTGTAGGCCGTCGCCAAAGCCGCCACTCGTCGGGCTCCGATACGGTTCGCTGCCACGATGCAGGCGATCGTCACCACGGCGACCCCTGCGGCGGGCAGGTACTGCTTCCAGACGAGTTCGGCCTTCTCCTTCAGCGTGAAGGGATGGCTCTTCTCCTCCAGGTCGTGCTCCGCTTGGGCCTGGTCGATGATCTCCGCAGCCTTGAGTGTGGCCTTGCCGGTGAGATATGCCGTTGCCAGCGTCCCCGAAACGCCGACCACGGTCAGCAGCGTCGGCGAGTTGTCGGCGGCCAGCTTCCCCGCTCTCTTGGCCAGTATGCCGAATTGCACGTCAGTCTCCTGTAGGGGTCTCGGTTGCGGACTTCTTGAAGTCCGGGACGGCCTGCAAGCCCTCCTTGTACCGCTTCTTGATCTGCTCCCGATTGCGCTTGTTGAGCGCCGTGATCATCCCCACGGGGATCGTGCGACCCAACTCGTAGCCGGCGGTGATGGCGAAGGCCATCTTGAACAGCTGCCAGGCGGTGAGCTTCACTTGCTCTCCTCGTCGGAGAAGAGGTTCTGGACCGCCTTCTGCAGCTGGGGCTGCATCAGCTTCGTTGCCAGGACGAAGGTTCCGATGACCCCAGTCGCGGCACCGAGACCGGCCGCCGTGTTCACGAGGAAAACGCGTCCGAGGAATCCGGCGAACTTGAGCTTGTTGCCCATCAGTGATGTCCTTGTGTCTCGTGTCGAAAAATGGAAAACCCAAAGCACCTGGGTAGGGTGCGATGGGCTTCTGAGTGACCTGGGGAGGTCGGTGAACTCAGTCTTCGGTCGTCTCGTCCGAGTCCTCATCGTCCGACGAGCCGAGCAGGCGGGTCACGACGTAGGTGGCGGCGGCAGCGGCGACGGTTCCGAACAGGGCCTTCTTCAGCGCCTTCTTGTTGAAGGTGATGGTGATGGTCTCGTTCGTCTCGTCGACGGTGTCGGTCGTCTCCTGGTCAGCGGCCTGCGCGTTCAGCATGGCGGCGGTGGGGATGGACGTGGCGGTCTTGGACATGGGGTCTCCAGACATAGTAGGGGTCTCACTATAGAGTCTGTAATTCTTGCGAGGTTAAGCAAAAACCTAAAGCCCTTGTTAGGGCTTGAGGCTTGTGAGGAACTGCGGTAGGGGTCTCAGTCAGACGTGGGGGCGTCGTCCAGCTTGTCGAGCAGGTAGTTCAGGCCGTAGTGAACGATCACGGTCGCGGCGATGGGGATCACGATCTTGTGCATGATCAGCTTCTTGGCGAGGCGATTGTTTTCCTTGGCGAGCTCTTCCTTGCTCATCTGCTGGATTTCGTTCCAGGACTTCATGGTGTCTCCAAACGTAGGGGTCTCATTATAGACCCTGTAAAACCTGCGACCCCAGGCAAAGCATGAATCCCTTGTTAGGGGATTCAGAGGCTTTGAGAGTTAGCTCTTGGGCTTGTTCGCTTCGATACGACGCAGCGACTCTTCACGTGCACCCAGCGACTTGCCTTCGAGCATTCCGGCGCGGAAGCCGGCCATGTACATCACGGTGTCCATCTCTTCGCGGGAAGAGTTGGTCTCAGTGACGAACCGGCGGTGGTTCCGAACGGAAAGCGCGAGGGCGGTCAGCAGGATGACGATCAGGGAAGCGAGGATCGCAATCAGCATGGCAATGCCTTTCGAGAGTAGGGGTCTCATTATAAGGCATGTAAAACTTGCGACTTTCTCAGAAATTTCCCCGCCGGGAATTTTCCAGAACCAAAACCCAAACCCCTTTCGGGGTGTGCGGGTTTCAAATATGAGGGTTACTCGGAGTCGTCGTTCGAGGACAGGTTATCGATCAGGCGGGTGAACGCAGTCGCGACCGCGTAAGTGATGATTACAGCTCCGACAGCCTTGGCGGTGTGCGTCACGAAGTCCTTCGCGATCTCAGCGATCTGCTCGGGGTCTTTGTGAGTGCATTCCGTTTTGGTTTCGGAGGAGTTCTCAGTCTTAGCGGTTTTGACTACGGACACCTGGAGGGCACGATTCCGTCGGTTGAACATGGCGGGGTCCTTTCGTAGGGGTCTCATTACAAGCCACGTAAAACCTGCGAAGGGCAAAAATGAAAGGGCCAGAAAAACACAGACGCCGTGAAGAGTTGGTGTTCTCTTGCACGACGTCTGTGTCGATTTCCTTGGATGGGGCGGCCTTGTTACCGGGCGAGCTTCGTGACGAAGCCCAGCGCCTTGGTCGCGATGATGTGTCCGGACTTCTCGAACAGGAGGATGGTCACGATTCCGGAGAGGCTTCCGATCAGGTTGGCCAGCGTGTCAGGGCTCACACGCTTCTTCGACTTGGATTCGTCGTTGAGCTTGTAGAGCTTGACCAGCTGGTCAGCCGTCTTGGAGTACTCTTCGGTCTCGGGGTCCATCCCCTGCAGCGAGTCGAACAGACGCGCAATCGCGTCGTCCAGCGGGGTGGGCTCGATGGTGGAAGCCTTGAGGGTGATCAAGGTAGGTCCTTTCGTAGGGGTCTCACTACAGGGCAAGAAAATCCTGCGACCCCTAGAACCTACGGTCTTACGATCGGGGTTTCCCCCGTGCTGCTGTTGTCCACCCGGAACGTGACTTCCTGCTGAGTCTCCAGAGCCGGCGTGGCCTCGTTCAGGATGATGTTGAGGTTCTTCACATCCTGAGTGTCCTCGACCTCGATGATGCCGGCGTACTTGGTATCACTCCGGTTGTATGACCGAGTCGAGACACCCAACACGAGCCCGAGGAACGTGTTCAGCGCGGCGAGCGTGCCGACGACTTCCTCCGCCTTGGGCAAATGCCAGATCTGCGCCAGTGCGAAATATAGGGCGCCGATAGCCGGGATGATGACCGTGGTCGATTGCTTCAACCGGTTGTAGGCGCTATCGCCCAGCAGAGGCTTCTTCAGAGCGTGCGACGACTCGGGCATTGTTGATGTGCTCCCCTTCTCGGGTACGTACTTCGGCCACTGAGGCGTACCGGGGATATGTCACAGGCAGTTCTTCGACCGCCTTCATGATCTTCTCGGCAACACCATTTCCACCCAGTTCCTTGTACGGGTCGTAGAAGTAATGCCTCAGATCCTCGTACTCGTCCCTGGTGATGGAACCACGCTGAATGTAGTTCGCCCCGAGGGTTACCAACTCGATGTAGGCCAGGCCCATCATGAGTCTTGTTGCGGCGGCTTTGTGGTCGGTCTTACGTAGAACGTAGGCCCAGAAGCCCGACGAAGCCACGACCGAGCCAGCTGCCACCAGGGCTACCTGCAGCCAGTTCACGTAAATATCCTCCCCTAAGTGGTACGCCTCCAGACGCCCACGTTGCGAATCCAGGGCTCAGCGATCTTCCATACGCCTCCTACTTTTACGTAGGGGACCGCGAGCTTTGTCTCTGCCCCTACACGAATATAGGCGCCGGCAACCGTCCGAATGCTACGAGATGCCGACCAGGTTCCCCAACCAACAGAGTTCCGGGCACGAACCCAGATGTAGTACACGGTCCCTGGATTAAGACCTGTGACTACTTGCGGCGAAGTCGCAGAAACCGTACTCGCCGGTGCAGATGAGGATGTCCCGTAACCGATTTGATAGCCGGTAATCGTGGACCCACCGGTGTCGGAGGGTGCAGAGAACGCAACGTCTACGCTGGTTGCTCTGACGCTCGACAAGAGAGGGGCACTAGGTGCTCCGGGAGTTTTGAGCGTCTTCGCCGACGCTCGACCGGACCAAGCACTCCAACCTTCGGAGTTGTGAGTTCTGGCCCAGAAGTAGTAGGTCGTGCCTTGCGACAGACCCGTGATCGTTGTGGAACGATCCGAAGAGACCGTTTGTTGCACCGATGTGGAGCTGGTGCCGTACCCGATCTGTCGGGCATCGATCGCGTCTCCGCCATTGGCGCCGTCAGAGAACGTTACGTACACCGACGTTGCCGTGATGTTCGATATGTTCGGTGTGGACGGCTTTGCGGGAATTGTGTCCCGTTTGATGTACTGTGGGAAAGAGGTCGGACCACCGATTCCCGTAGCACTGGAACCCTCCGTCAGACGGAAAGTCACAGTCTGAGAATCGGTGATCCGAACTTCCCCGACCTTGTACCAAGGGCGTCCGGTGGGATAGTTGATCGTCTTGCTGGTCGTCTTGCCATTCGCGGTCCAGTTGAACGGCATTCCGTTCCACCAGTCCGATGAATATCCGGCCCTGAACCAGAACTCGACGTCCGACCCGGTATCCCGGATCATCATCGTCCCGTTGACGCCCGTGGTTTTCGTGTAGTCGGTCACGTCGACACCTAACTGATGATCTTGAAGTAGATGTCGCCGTCGGCCCCCGTTGCCGGGTTGGGATCGGTCGTGCCCGACGTGATGCCAGCCGCAGAGCGGTAACCGGACTTGCCCACGGGGATGAGAGCCTTGAGCAGGGCGACGTAATCCCGGGTGCGGTTAATCTCCCGGGCGCCCCACCGAACTCGACCCTCTTCGCCGGACTCGGGAACCTTGGCGTATCCCGCGGCGACTGCCTGATCTCCTTCGGCCATGCCTTACCTCCCTACGGCTGGTCGATCCATTCTTCGGTGGTGAGTTCGATCCACTGCTGGTTGTTCAGCCAGGACAGCCACGAACCCGTCGTGATGAAGGTGTTGAGAGACAGCGTCGGGTAAGCCCGCTCGCCCTCCCTGTCCGAGACAAATATCTGCTCGGTCACCCGCATGTTGTTGGTCGAGTTGTCAGTGCGCATCTCAACGATGTCGCCAAGGTTGTAGTGCACGCCGTACTTGTACTGGCTGTTCTGCGCGATCTCACCGTCGAGACTCTGGCTCACACGGTTCTTTGCCAGCTCCTCCATCCCTTTCTGCAAGAGTGCTCCAGGAATATCGGTGGTCTCGGCAGTGACGTCCGACGCGTTGACGACCAGAACGTGGCGTTCGAATCCCGTGACGTCCGGATCGACTCCCGAAGGGTAGACCTTGAGGAAGCCGGCGGGAGAGAACACGTACGCGACGTTCTTGGCCTTGTCGATCGTCGTCAGCTCCTTGGTGTTCTGGAGGTTGTCCAGAGACGGAGCGAAGATGACCGGCGAGTTGAGGGTCTGACCGGTGGTCCGGTCACTGCCCGTGTAAATATCGAACCAGAGCTCAGACGCGTCGAAGTTTCGGATCAGCCGGAAGCCCAAGCCCCAGACCGTACAAATATCCTCGATGGCGTCGTAGACCGTGGTCGGGTCCAGCTCTACCGTGATCGGATCGATGGGGTCCGGAATGGTGTCCGGAGCAAGGAACGACCCTTCGTAGACGAAGGGGATGACATCCGCGGGGTCGAGCACTCCCAGAACGCAAATATCGTGGAAGATCTTCCGAGCGACGTCAGCGGGGTGGTCTGTTATCACCCACTTGGGTGACGTGGTCAGATCCGCCGTGGAATTCTTGGCCACTCGGTCCAGCAGGAGAGCCTCAATCGAACGCCCCTTGACCGAGAGCATCCGCCGGCCATCGGCATCGACCTCGTCCTCGACGGTTTCCACCATCATGACGTGGTACGACTCGTTCATGGCCAGCAGAGTGCCCGTCGACAAGAGCGTCCTCATGCCCGGAGTGGACTCGATGTCCATCTGGAAGTCACCGAAAGCCGCGAACCGCTCGGTCCAGATGAGCGATTCGAAGCTGTCGATGACGGCGATTCTCCGGAGTAGGGGGTCGAGGACGTAAGCCTCCATCACAGACCCCCGTGTTTCCTGATGTACTGAATGGTCAGCGGGATATCAGCCCCTTCTGCGTACACGCGGATGGTGTTCGTGCCCGGCTGAAGCTCGATCCAGTTGGACTGGGGAGATATGCCGTACAGAACGGAGCTAGTGCTTCCCGCCCTTGTCAGGGTTGCCCCCTTGGCGCCGCGGACAGTACTGATGGTCAGCACGTCCCCGGCCTCCAAGGGGAAGTTGTCGAAGTCCATCGTCTTGGTCTCGTCACTGGGCGGGACGTGATAGACGCTGAACTCCGGCAGAGCGCGGTCGACATTGAGGGTGAGCTGGATGCCCGTCTCGATGCTGCCCGTGTAGTCGATGGTGATGGGTATGTCGCCGGCCGTCGTCGTCCCCGGGACGAGCTCAGGGGTGAGCTCATAGAAGTCCGGCTTGAAGCACATCACCGAAATATCGACTGCGGGCTCTTGGGTGAACAGCGCGGTTTCGCATGTCTCCACGCGGCCTACGATGTCCACTTCGAGACCGTCCGACATGAAGAACCGGAACGAGACCTCGGACTTGGGCATGAAGAACTTGTAGACCTGCTTCCGAAGCCCATAGACGGTGTCCGTCTCCGGGTCGGGGTCCAGTTCGATCTGCAGCTTGATGTTCCGAGGCTCGCGCCGGCTCGACTGGTACTCTTCGCCGTCCACGTTGGCGAAACTCGAAGAAACGAGCGTCGCCTTCACGGGGTCCAGCCCCTGGATTTCGGCAACCCGGAAGCCCGAGCTGTCGTCCTCCAGGGGCAGACTCAACAGGTCGCCCTGTCGGGTTCGAACCTCAACCAGTTGAAGCACTAGTCGACAGAGCTCCCTTCACAGTGGAGAGTTGGTTCTTTGTCTGACGGTAAATATCCGCCTGACTCAGAGCCTTGGGTGAGTAGTTGTTCTGCGTGTAGTTGACGGTTCCCGCCTGGGTGTCGAGATCCGCCTGTACCGCCGCGGCCATGTTACTGGCGTGTGCATCGCGCACATACCTGGCCTTGGCGTATGCTGCATCGACCGAGATGCCCTGAGCGGGCAGCAAGCGACCCATCTGCCCCGCCTCCCTGCGGAAGTTGGACAGGTCCAGCACCGGAGTGATGGTGGGTCGAGCATCGATGTCAGCCGTGATCAGATCGGAGAATCCGGATATAGACTTGCGGACGGAGTCCACAGCGGTCTGACCCACGTCTTCCGCCGACTTGGCCACGAGCTTGGACGAGTCCGTAACGCCACGGGCGAGGCCCTTGGCCACGAACCCACCGACCTCCATGAAGACGCGCGACGGAGACTTGATGCCGAGCTTCTTCTTGATGGCCTTGACCATCGTCCCAGCGAGAAGGTCCATCATGTTCTCAAGGACCTTCTGCTGAGCCTTCAGGCCCTTCACGAGACCAGCCGCAGCATCAACGCCGGCCTGGTACAGCGCCGTCGATGCGTCCTTACCGAGCTTGCCGCCGACTTCGTCGAGCTGCTTGCCCAGCTGGTTGATCTCGTCGACACTGGCCTTTCCGCCCTTGAGGAGGTCCTCAACGAACGGAAGCGCGCTTGTGCCGGTGGCAAGAAGGTCCTTGTACATCTCGTCGTTGAGACCGAGAGCACGCAGCCTCTGAAGCGTGTTCGCGAACACCTTGGTGTCCTCGATCTGCTTCTTGAGGTTCTTCTTGTAGTCCGCAACAGTGGTTTCTCCGGTGGCACTCGCCATGTCGGAGTACTGATCCGTAACCGACTTGCGGTAGTCGTCACGGGTCTTGACCGCGTTCTTGTAGACCTCGTCCGCGGCCTTGATCTTCTCGGTCAGCACGTCGTACTTGTCCGCGAGCTTGCCGATTGCCGATCGCTCGTCGTTCAGCTTGCTCGTAAGTTCCTTGTACGCAGCCGCAGCCTTCGATCGCTCCTTGCTAGAGAGCTTGCTCGACTTGGACATGTCCTTCAACATCTTCTTGAGGTTGTTGAAGGCGTCATCCACCTGCTTGCGGTTGCCGTCCAGACCCTTGCGGAAACCGTCGTTGACGTAGTTGCCGATCTTCTCGAATTCCTTCGAAGGAGAATTGATTCCCAGGAAGTTCTTCGCCGAATCGAGGGCACTCTTAGCGACGTTCATAGCCGCATTCTTGATCTCGCCGAGGCCGGCGCTGATGCCCTTGACCATACCCTTGATGATGGCTACTGCCATTTTGCCGCCTTCGCGACCAAGGGTTTCTGCGTTGCCGTCGATCGCCTTCCTGACACCCTGGATGAACTTGATGATCAGGTCGAAGCCGGACTGAATGATCTTCGGCAGGTTTCGGGCGATACCGTTGATGAAGTTCACCGCAACGCGGGTCGCTTCGTCGATGACCTTCCCGATGTTGTTGGCGATACCGCGGAGGATGCCCGTAAGCATCTTCAGACCGGCGTCCACCATCTTCGGAACGTACTCTGCCATCTTCTGCAGCAACATCGTGAGCATACGCAGAAGCGTGTCCACGATCTTGGGCGTCAGTTTGATGATCGCATTGATCAGAGAGTTCAGGACGGTAACGATGGCCTTGGTGATGGCCGGTCCTGCTGTTCCAATCACCTCGGCGAAGGCGATTAGACCCAAACCGATCTGCTTCATGACCTCGGGGATAAGCCCGATCAAACCGCTGACGATGCCCACGATGGCTGCCGTACCCGCTATACCTGCCGCAGCCAGGGCTGTGAGGCCCGTAGCGAACAGGAAGACACCGGCGCCGGCGGCGAGCATACCGACACCGAGAATTCCGACAGCGATTCCAAGACCGATCATCATCGGAATGACTGGTGTCAACAGCAGAGCTGCAGCACCAAACACTACGAAGACACCGGCCAGCATGAGAAGTGCTGTCCCGATCTCCCCCAGAGACATCTGGGAGAACAGCATCAGAACGGGCGCCAGAACCCGAAGGGCTGCCGCGATGATGAGAAGCGCCGCCGCACCGGGCAGGGCTCCAGTCATGGCGAACATCGCGAGGGCGATGATGCCCAAGGTACCGGCCAGCATGACCATGGCCTTCCCGATCTCTTCCCAGTCGTACTGGGCAAAGTCGGACAGGACCTTGGCAACCTGCTGAAGGGCGATCGCCGTGATGAGGATTCCAGCGGCCGCGATAGGCGCCGTCGGAGGGATGACCCACAGTGCCGCCGCGATGAGGGTCAGTGCCCCCAGCATGACAACAAGGCTCTTCCCGATCTCGCCCCAGCTCATCTGAGCCATCTTGTCCAGGGCCTTGGCCACCATCCCGAGGGAGATGGCTACACCCAACACACCCGCGGCGGCCAAAGGCGCCGTCGGCGGGATCAAATATAGAGCACCAGTGATGATCGCAAGTGCACCCGCAAGGGTCACAAGACCCTTAGCTATCTCACCCCATGACATTTTGGACATGTCGGCAACAGCACTCGCCAGGATTTTTATGCCTGCTGCCAGCAAGATGATTCCAGCACCCTGAAGGATGCCGCCCTTGTTGGCTTTGGCGAACATCGTGAAGAGTACGAGCGCGCCGAGAAGGGCGCCGACCCCTACGAGTCCCTTAGTGAGCTCATTCCAGCCGAGATCTGATAGATCCTCGACCGCACTGGCTAGGATCTTGATCCCCGCAGCAAGGGCGATGACCCCGATGCTGGTGGATATGAGACCCGCCGGGTTGGGCATGAACTTCAGGGCCCCGATGAGAAGGCCCAGCGTTACCGCAAGACCTGTCAACCCCTTTGCGAGTTCGTTCCAGTCAAGTCCGGCCATCTGCTTGACGGCCTGAGACAGGATCAGAACGGCGCTAGCCAGAAGGATCAGCGATCCCATGATGAACGGCAGCTTGGCGAAGCCACCCACACCCACGAACTTGTTGAAAAGCACCATGGTGCCCAGAAGCTGACCGAACATCGTGGCGATGGCGCCGGAAGCCCTTGCCAGACCAGCCGCGTCGATCTTGGCCAGAGTGTTCATGGACAGAGCCAGGATGCCGACCGCGATGGCGATCTGAAGGAGAGCCGCGGCGTTCAGGGTGTTCTGCATACCCTTGAGGACGCCTGTGAAGCCCTCCAGTGCGTCGGTGATCCCCTCCATGAGACCGCCACCGCCACCACCCAAGAAGTTCTTGAGCATGAGGACGAGACCCGCGAACAGGCCCGTGTTGATGCCGGCGAACACATCCTGGAGGTTGAGACCGTCGATCGCTTCGCCGATACCTGAGCTGAACTGCCCGAAGAAGTCGGCGATAGCGCTGCCGACCTTCTGCACTCCCTCCCAGACCTGATCCATGATCTCGCCAACGCGGGACCAAGCATTCTGGACCATCTCGCCGAGACGAGCCATCGGTTCGAGCTTGTCGGTGAGCTCACCCACGCCCTTGCCGGCGGCGCCGCTGTCTCCTCCGGAGAAGAGGTCAGCCAAATATCCACCGAGCTTGGCGATGAGCTTGATCGGGACGGCGAGGATCTTGCCGAGTCCCTTGAAGAAGGCACTGAGGCCCTCTCCTTCCTTGACGGCCTTGTGCAGAGCGACGAGGAAGTCACCCACGCTGGCCGTAGCCGAGAGGAAGCCACCAGAACCCTTACCCACCTCACCGAAGAGGCTGAATATGGTCTTGATGACCTGCTTGACGATCTCCCAGCCGATTCCCATGATCGCAAAGAACCCGGCAAAAGTCCGCTTGAGGTTTTCCGCGGTTTGTCCACCCAGCTTGAGCCGCTCCATGAAGTCACGGAACGAGACCGTCATTTCGTAGAGCTGCTTGCCGGTAGTGGCCGGGAATATGTCCCGGAAGGCGTCCTTGATCGGCCTGAGGATGGAGAATAGAGCCTGGAAAGCGTTGGTGATGCCCTGGATCAGAGCGTCACGACCGCCCAGTTCCTTCCAGTCCGACAGCATCTTGTTTCTACCGTCGGAGGAACTACTGACGAGCTTGCCGATGGCGTCGCTGGCCCCGGTGAAGAGACCCTTGGCTTCGGTGAAGTCGCCAAATATGGTCTCGAAGGTCTGCGACCAGCCGGAGGTCAGCGATTCCTTGGTCGTGTCAAACAGGCCAGACAGGGTCTTGACCTCGGTTGCCGCTTCACGCGCCGTCTTGGCCTGAGCCTGAATGGCTTTGATCTGCGACTTGCTGAATCCCTGGGCCGCAAGGTCCGCGTCGCTCAGGTCGCCGGTGAACTGGGCCAGCGTCTGAGTCAGAACCTTTGAGGTCAGCCACGATTCTTCGCCGGGCTTCGCCGTGATCGACTCACGGAACGACTTCCCTTCGATCGTGACGTTCTTCATCTTGCCCTTGAGATCCACCGCACCCTTGCTGAGTGTGCCGAGCTTCTCGGCGTTCTGAGCAAGTGCACGCTGGAAGACGGTGCCGCCCATACCAGCATTGACGACGGAGTTCCAGTCTTCCAGGGACACCCGACCCGCGGATATAGCCTGTGAGAGCTGGTACATGGCGCCGGCAGCCTGCTCCGAGTTGGAGCCTGACAGAGCTGCCAGGTTGGCGATACCCTTGATCGACGCCGTGGACGTCTCCAAGTCGACGCCGGCAGCCGTGAAGGTGCCGATGTTCTTCGCCATCTCGGAGAAGTTGTAGATCGTCTGATCGGAGTAGTGGTTCAACTCCTTCAGAGCACCGTTGACGTCGTCCAGATTCGTTCCGGCCGCTTGTGTGTTGGCCAGGATGGTCTGGATCGAGTTGAGGTTCGTCTCGTACTCCCTGAACCCCTCCAATATAGGGTCAAGGGTCAGCGACTTGGCCATCATGGTGGCCTGTTCGGACACCCGAGCGCCGATGTTGTGCAGGGCGCCCGTGGCGATCTGCTGGAGAGCAGTGAACCGGCCAGCAACGCTGTTGACGCCGGCTTCCATGTTCTTCAGCGAAGCGTTCTGGGCGTTGGCGGCGGTTCCGATGCCCTGGAGTCCCTTGGCGGCCCCCTGGAGCTGAAGCCCCTGGTTGAGGCGGTTGAGGGACGCAAGTGTCTGAGCAACGCCACGCTCAAACGCAGCGTTATCGAACTGCATGTGAACGACGCGGTTGTCGACACTGGTCATGCGGAGGTCACCGCCTTCCATACCTGGTCTGCGATCATGTCAAATATCGGCTTGATGGCGGGGTTGATGTAGTCCCGCCCCTGAACGTAGCCGCCGGTGCCTGTGCCATAGCCGTACTGCAGCATGATGGCGACGGGGAATCCGTTCTCTATGTCCGAGTTGACCCACTCGATCCGGGCTCCACCACGAGCGCGCTCGATCTTGTAGGACCAAGAGCCGGCGGCGAGCCCGGAGTCGATCGGCGTAGCCGATTCGAGCGCTGTGACGCCCTGTTGGGCCAAACGTTCGAGGCCGTTGTAAATATCGCCTCGCTGCAGCTTGCGGAGGAAGTCCTCTGCTCGTCCACCCGAACGAGAGACTGTGAACGAGATCATCAGACTCCCTATTCCAGGCCGGTCATCTTCCGGCCGGTGCTGATGAGGTTGGGGTTGGCGACACGGATGGCGTCGACTCCCTCGAAGTAGAAGCGCAGAACGTACGCCTCATCGGCGGTGTAGCCGAACTCCGCGACGAGAGGATCGACGGCGTCAACGACAGGGTGGTTCGCCAGCCACGCGGTGATGGATTCGGTCTTGTCAAGAGCCGAACGCAGTTCCAGGACGGCCTGAGCGGCCTTCATGTCGAGGACCTGCTTGGAAACTTCGAGGCCGAGACCCATGTGCAGCTCCTTAGGAAGCAGATTCGTAGGTGAAGGTTCCCCGGAGGTAGTTGCCGCTGGCCCAGGTGAACGGAGAGATCGAGTCGACATCTCCGCCGATACCATCCGTAGAACCAGGTGCAATGCCCAACTTGAACGCGGTGGTCCCGGACATCTTGACTCGGCCGAGCCCGTGCTCCGTGCCCGACTTGTACATCTCCAGAAACCCCATACCGTCGCTTGTGGTGTCAGCAGCTTCAACGGGAAGCGTGAAGATCCAGTTGTCGCCGGCTGTCGGGCTGGTACCGAAGTTCGTTGTGGAACCGAAGTTCACCCAGAAAAATACGGTGACCAACCGCCCATGCTTGGTGTACTTGCACCTCAGAACGGCGTTGCCGAACGAAGGTTGCGCGCTGCCCTGCGAGCTCCATGCCGGAGTGTAGGAAAACCACCCACCGGTGTCGGGAATCTGCTTGGCCCAAGCCGTCCAACCGTTGGTTGCGCTTGCGGTTCGAGCCCACACCCCGGGCGCAGTGCTGGAAGTGTGGCCGTGGGAAATGAACGTCTGCTTGGCGAAGCTGGTGCCGTCCACGAACGTCATGAGCTCGCCGGCAGATCCCGCGAAGTCCCATCCGGTACCGTTCGCCGTCGAGAAGTACATCCTCGACCATCCGGTCGGATATGACGTGAACGTCGTGGTCTGAACGAGTGTCCCCGGCGTCAGCGTGTACATCAAGTACGTCTGAGACCAAGCCGTCCACCCGCCACCATTGTTGGACGGATGGTACTGGCGCTGCCACATTCTCGGTGTTCCGGTACCACCAGGGTTCGTGTAGAAGTGCTGAACGGTTCTGTCGCTACTGGACATGTAAGTCACTACCGAGCCGAAGCCCGAGTTGAGCGACCACCCGGAATTGGTCGACAGAGCCATTAGAGAGACACCATGAGGATATGACGTCGCCGGGGCGGTCTCTGTCATAGCATTCACGGCCAGGGTCTTGGCGTTCATGGCGGCCGTCAGCCCAGCCGGCGTCACCGCTCGTTGGGTGTCGATGCCTGTGACAGCCTCGGCGGTCGTTGCTAGCTCGACGAGACCCTGTTGAGTTTCGCTGGCGAACGGTCCAGTCGGGCCGCTGGTGTCGAACCAGACCGAACCGTCAGGAACGGTGCCGGGGTCGGTGTCTCCTACGTAGGAAAAGACATCGGCCTTGGCGTAGGTCGTCCCGCTGTCCAACTGAACGCCTGAGACGGCCCCCATGTCGAGCGGAGTCCCGTCATGTCGCGTGAGGATCAGATGTCCTGCAGCGTTGATCTCGCCGTCGACGATCGAAGTGGCCTCGATCTCAAGCGTGCGCTCGGCGGTTACTACAGTTACCGTAGCCACAAGGCCACCCTTCTAGATTTGGTCGTCCCAGACCCCTCCGATTCGGGGCATGGGTGCTGCGGGAACCCACTCGCCTCCGATTCGGGCTTTGGGGGCTGCGGGAATCCAGGAACCGCCCCATCTGACCTTTCGAGTCACGAAGGATTCGGTTTCGAGGGCGAAATATGACGCGTCGTCGAAGTTGGCGACGAGGTCTGTCGTCGTGCCGTTCCAGATGCCGGCCATGAAGACCAGACCCACGGCGGTCTTGGTGAACGTCCCGCCAACCGTGCAGCGAGCCATTTCGTTCCAGGTCTGCCCGTCAGTGGAGTTGTACATCCTGAGCACGTTGTCCGTGCCGAGGTTGCCGATTCCCCACCAGGTTCCGGGCACCCAGTCCCAGCCGACACCGACGGTAGTGTCGGTGATCACTTCGTCGCTGAAAGTGGTTGCTCCGGTCGGTCCGAACGTGATGAACGAACCGTTCGGCGCCCCGAGAGCCGCAATCGCGTTGCCGCCAGCATCATGGGCTCCAATATAGAACTCAGTCGCTTCGGCGCGCGTTCCCGTGGTTGACAGTTTGGCTGCCAGGACGCCCGAAGAAAGGTCGAAGAACTGATCACCCTCGATGCGCGGGTAGTCCGAGACGCACGCCAGATTCAGCGTCCCTCCGGATTCTGTAGTACCAGGACTCTGTGTCTCGGTCCACTTGGCGAGGTCGAGTGATCCGTCGTCGAAGTTGTCGATGAGCGTTTGGACGTACGGCACAAGACCTCCTAACCGTCGCTGATCGTGTAGGTGACCGGATCGACCTCTACGACGGTCGGCCAGTCGAACTGAAGGTAAATATCGCTGAGCTGGGTGATCGCGTCGTCCGGACCGGAGATGGTGAACGTTCCGTCGCCGTTGTCGGTGACCACGAAGACAAAGAACGCGTCGTACATCGCGACCAGTTGGTCGAACGTGGGGAGATATGGCATCTCCTCTTCGTTCCCGTACAGAGCCTCCTCGACCAGCTGAAGGACGTTGGGGTCCGTCGTGCGGGAATCGATCTCCACATGCGAAGTCCGCCTGTAACCGGGGACCACCGGCGGTTTGGTCTTGACCGACCAGCTAAATGGCGTCGGGTCGACCGTGTCTGTGATGGTTTCGTGCGATCGACTGGACGGCTCGGCCAGAGCGTTGTAGACGAGGTGGATCTTGTATCCCGCTTCGGGGTTCAGACCGTTACCGACCGTCGTTCGCCAGGAGAATCCGAAGGGCTTCCGACGCTGCTGCTTGAGCGACAGACCGTTACGAACGGACCTTGACCCATCGCACTCGGCAAACAGGGTGGGGTAAGTGAACGCGTTGATTGTCGCGCCGAATTCTTCCCGAGCCGAGACGAGAAGGTATTTCTCGCCGTCGAGGTAATAGGACTTGGCTCCGCCGCCTTCTGACGAAACCTCAACGGACGTCAGACCAGTCCAGGGGACGCCCGGTTGTCCACTCAGATAGAGCACACCGCGGTCTACGCCGGTTTCGAACTCTCGACTCTCCGGACTTCCCCATTCAAGCCTTGTCATCCACGTCCTCCGTTCTTGGCTAGACGTTCGGCGTTGAGCCGCTGACGTTCGGCTATCTGCTGACGTCGATTCGTCTTCTTCGGTGGTTTGGCCTTCTCGGTGCAGACCCGAATCAGTGTCAGCAGCTTGTTCAGGTGCCAGTGCTCGGCTTCGAGCCAGATGTTGTAGTGGATCATCCAGTGGTAGATGACTTCAGCGGTAATGATCTCCCGACTCGGCCGCTGGTTCTGCTCTTCGCGGAACCAAGTCGCGGTCATCTTCGCGTTGATGTACCGATTGATCTCCTCGAAGTTCTCCGCGGAAAGTTTGGAGAAAACTACCGGGGGAACTTGAGGAGTGCAGACCATCATGGTGATGTAGACGAACGTTTCTTCGGCAGTCTTCTCACTGGACAAGAAAGGCTTCTCGAAGAATTGCTCCCATTTTGACACGGAGGCCAAGGAGTGCTCTAGATCGAGATCGAACGATTCGCCGACTTCGAACATCTGCGTCTCGTCGTTGAAGACTTCCGCCAAAGGGACGGTGATCGTAAGCAAACCTTGGCCTCCTTCCTGTCAGCCGGGGGTTAGAAGTCGCCCTTGGCCCAGTCGGTGTCGACGTTGGGCGGGAACTTGTAGCCGATGTTCGGACGCGCCTCGACGATGACGTTCTCGGTGAGGACCACCGGACCTGCGGCCTGAGCCACATCGTCGATGTAGTACGTGACGCCCGCGATGGACGGGATGGTCAGCGTGTTGGTCGCGTCGTCGTAGGCCGGCTCCGTCGGAGTGGCCTCCAGCGTCGCGCTGGTGAACATCGCGATGACCGCCGCCGGCGACGGCAGAGACGGTTCGCTGCCCGCGGTGCCGTGGAGGAACTCCTTGAGCGTGGCGACCGCGGCAGCGTCCTCCTTGGTGGTGTCGACGGTGATCGTGGACGTCGGCTTGTAGACGACGGAGTTGACCGTGCCCACGTCGACCGGAGTGGTCGTCAGCTCCCATGAGAACGTCGCCGCCTCCGGCGAGTCGTTGACCGTGGTGAACGCCTTCTCGGACGGGTTGGCGGTGGCGCCGTAGATGAGGTGGATCTTCTCGCCGGCGTCGGGGTTGAGGTCGTTGCCGACCTTGGTCACGTAGGACATGCCGAAGGTGACACGACCCTGCTGACCGAGAGCGACACCGGGTGTCGGAGACGCCGCACCGTCGAGGGCCTGGACGGCCTCCAGCGGGTACGTGAACGCCTCGACGGTCGCGCCGAACTCCTCGGCGGAACGCAGGGACGCGTAGACGCGGTTGTCCGCGTACTGCTTGTTGACTTCGGCGCCCGAAGGCGACTCGGTGACAGAGACGAGACCGTTCCAGGCGTATCCGTTGTCGTAGACACCGGCGCCATTGACGGGGTAGAAGACGCCCATCTCGACGCCGTTCTCGTACACCTTCTCGCCGGTCTGGTCCCACTGCAGGACAGACATGTGTTACTCCCCTTCAGAAGTACAAGTTGAAGACGTCGTGGTGAAGGCCGTTGGCCGGATAGTTCCTGTTGAACAGGCACTGCGGCAGTGCCGCGACCTTGTCCGGGATCTCGCTATCGGGATCTCGGTCGATCACGGTGACCATGTACCGTTTGACGTAGATGTACGGCTTGTTGCCAGCGAACTGGGTGTCCGCGCTGTCTCGCTTGTAGACGATGCACGGATAGTTCATCTGCACATTAGCCGGAGGCTGGAAATATACGTTGGGTGTCAGCGACGTGAGCAACTCATGGAGTTGCAGGCGGGACTGGCCCATTGTAGACACCTCCCAGCCTCAAGAGGAGGCGGGGACTCTGGACCTCAACGTTCGAGACCACCCATCGAGTCCCCGCCCACTGCACATAGCGAATGGCAAAGAAATGCTCGTTGGCGTATGCATCCGCAACTATGCTGATCGAGTTATCAACCGAGAGATCGTCATTGACGCTCTCGCCCGACTGGAGTTTCCGCGTGTTCCGAAGAATATCGCCGACGTACTCACGTTCGACGATCACCTCGTTCCAAACTCCAGGTGCTGTCTCAACAGTTGTGGGGCCGTAACCTACCTTCCCATAGAACTTTGCCATTGCCAGCGGCTACGTCACGCGGCCGGACGCTTGAACGTCCAGGAGTCCGCGGCGTTGGTCATGAAGAAGTAGCCAGCCTCCGGCTCGGCGTTGACGACCATGGACTCGCCCGCGGCCAGTGCGGCCTGGGCACCCGCCACGAGGGTGACGCCGTCGCCGTCCTTGTAGACGACACCCGTCTTGGACGGGATGGTCACGACGCCGGTGGTGGAGTTGAACGTCGGCTTGTCGGGCGAGACGAGGACGTTGGCCGCGGCGGTCTTGCGGATGACCTGAGCGGACTTGATCTTCGTGAGCGCGCCGGAGAGCCGCGTCTCCATGAGGTACTTGTACTGGTTGTAGTCGATGTCGAAGTCGTCGAACCGGGTGAGCTCACCGCCCCGATCGGTACCAACCGCGTAGTCCTGGAGGTTGACCAGGATGCCGACGATGTCCTCCTCGTCCTCCATCGCTTCGACGGCGATGATGCCGTTGACCCGGAGGGCCGCGGCGAGGTCGTCGACGCCCGAGTACAGGCGGCGGTTGGAGTTGTCCTCGTCCTTGAGCAGGAGCATCTCGGTGAGAACCTGCTCGGTGGTGAACAGGGTCGGCCGGCCGGTGCCCTTGTAGAAGCGGCGGGCGCGGAGGATGGTCTCAATCGCCTCGTGGTACGAGGAGCTGGCGTCGTCGAGGTTGACCCACACCGTGGTCATGTACAGCTCGTGCTCGTTGGAGATCGAGCGGATGCCGTCGCCGGAGGCGGAGGCCATCGGGTCCTGGATCTTGTCCGGGTCCGAGACGTCGCGGCCGTCGCCGAAGAGGATCGCACGCGCGATCTCCTCCTCGATCATGAGACGGATCTCGCCCCACAGCCAGGCGACGATGTCGAAGTCCGTGACGTCGATGATGTCATCGCGGTCGAGCTTCTGCTTCTTGTAGATCGTGGTCGGGCCGGTCTTCCGGGAGGAGACGGCGAACCACTCCTCCTTCTTGTACGTGCCCTTGATGTAGCCCTTGGCCCGCGCCTCGTCCTGCGTGATGTCCGCGACGAGGGTCTTGATGCGGGAGAACGGCCGGCGGTCGACGCCGTTGAGGACGCTCGCGACCCACTCGGTCCGGCGCTTGTTCCACTCGGGCGTGGCGGAGATCGCCTTCGCGTCCGGGAACAGGATCTCGATGTTCTCGACGCCGTGCGCGAGGGCGGCCTCGTCGAGGGCCTCCTTCAGCGATCCGACCTTGACGGCCTTGGCGGCGATCGCCTTGAACTCGGCGTGGGTCAGAGCCTTCTTGCCGTCCGGCAGGGTGCCGGTCGCGGACTGGTCGAACACGTTGCGCGTCATAGCGCCGGTTCCTTCCTGGTGGTTGAGGTCGCCCTCGTCGGTGTTGTCGGAGTCGTCACCGTCACCGGCGGCGTCGTCCTTCTGGTCGTCCTCGGTCGAGGTGCCCTCGTCGGTGTCCGAGTGCTCGGCCTTCGAGCCCGCGGCTTCCAGAGCAGCCTCGACGAACGCGTGGACGACGTCCTTGGCCTCGTCGTCGAGCTCGTCGTAAGCCTCCTGGAGCGTCTTCCCGGAGTCCGAGTCATCCGAGTCGTCAGCGTGCTGCAGCTCGATCTGCTCGCCGGTCTTGATGACGGCCTCGTCCTCAAGCTGGGTGAAGTCGTCCGGGTCGTCGCTGTGGGCGATGCGGACGAAGTCGATGACCGCGCCGGGGTTGGCGCCGGCCAGCACGAGCGACACCTCACGGATCATGCCGTGGATGACGTTCTTGCCGCCGTTGATGGCCTTCTCGACCAGCTGATTGGCGTAGATCGACAGGTGCTTGATGTCACCGTGAGCGACCTGCAGCTTGGCGTTCTGTCCCGCCGGCGTCTCGTTGAAGTACGCCTTGCAGTAGACGCCCTCGTCCCGGTGCTCCAGCACGGCGTGGCCCAGAACGTTCTCCGGGTTGCTGTGACCGTGCATCCAGACCAGCGGCACCTGCTGCTTGTCCATGTGCTTGAAGGCTTCGGGCGTTATGGTCCGGCCGTCAGAGCACTTGAGGTTGGCCTTCGTGGCCCATCCGCCAAAGTCAGGTACCATTTTGACGGTTCCCTCCCGTCTCTATCAGTTGAGGTGGCGACTCCGACGGAGCCGGTTCGATTGCGCGCGGAGTTCGAGCAGGAGTGAGCTGCTTGTTGTCCGGCATGTTCGGATTGGTGAGCTTGTCCGCGGACGGGTCCTTGGCCGGCTTCCAACCGATGGCTGTTCGGATGTCGTTGCCGGTCGCGATGCGGTTCCGGACGAACTTGTCGCCGATCTCGGCGAGCTGTTCCATGGCGACGAGCTTGAACGGGTTACGGTACCACTCGACCGAGTGACCTTGAGTCCGCGCCGTCTTCGTCAGGAAGGCTCGACGCATGGCTTCGCTGATCGCGTCAAGGATCGGGTCGATGGTGCGGAAGAAGTAGTTGTTCATGGCCGCTTCGTCCGCCGTACCGTCCATGACGGCCGGGGTGATGCCCAGCTGATTGTGGAGCAGATCCGTGAAGTACTTGATCTCGTCGAGGAGCTTGTTCTCCACGGGTCGGTTCAGCTGGGTGATCTTCTCGGTTCCGTCTGTGTAGGCGATGCCGTACTGGCTGCCCTTCAGCTGGAACTCGATGTCCTTCCGGCGTTGCTCTGCCTGCTGCCGGCGAGCCTCGGACTTGATCACGTAAGGCAGCTGGATGATCATGTCGAGTTTGCCAGAGCTGTTCTGGTCGTCGACGTTGTCCAGAAGGTTCAGCTTCCGGATGAGCCGTTGGTAGGTCGAGTTCGGCTCGTTCATCACCGTATAGAGAGGGTTCTCCACAATGGCGACGAATCGTTTCGGCAGCGTGATCTCTTCCTTCATGCCGGACTGCTCGTTGTAGAGCATGACGCGGACCGCATCCGGGAACCACGCGATGATCTCGCCGACTCGAAGAGACCTGATGTCGAAGCCTCCGGAAGTAGCCGGGTTCACGGAGGTCTCTACCGGAACGATGGCGACTACGCCCTTCTCCAAGACCGTCTGCGCGACGTCCTGCCGGAACTGACGGCCTCCCTGGTCCATGTTGGCTTCGACCTTGAGGCAGTCGTTCAGACCGCTCTTGATGTCTTCGACGTACCGCTCTTCGTCGTCCAAGCGGACGTGTCGAATCGGTACTTCGGAGACATCGATTGCGATTCGCGTGATGATCGACGCGATGATGGAGCGTTCGTTGCCGAACGAGAACCGCTGTCGGTCAGGCCGGCCGCCGTAGTTGAACCCACCATGGTTCTGGTTGCTGGAATATGGGTCCGTCGTGAAGGCGTTCCAGGCGTGTTGCAAGCTGGTCTTCAGTCGGGATAGCAATGCCATGAGTCACCCCCTTTCCTGGCTACTCGAAGGCTTCCTTGTTGAGCTTGTACGCAACCCATGCGTCCATCAGGGCGGCCACGTTGTCGATCTTGGCGTCCTGCCGCTTCTTCAGCAGCTTCCGGTTGCCGTTCGTGTCCTCCATGGTGATGGCATTACCCATCGCGAACTTCATGAGCTCCTGATCAAACTTGAGCAATCGTTCTTCACTAAGAGTCTTGAGTTCCCCAAGCGGGACAGACTCAGTCCTCGCCCCCTGAATCACTTTCTCGATGCCAAACGGACCGTTCTCGGCTTCCCACCGAGTGACGAACTCCTTTGCGTTGTACGGGTCGAAACCAAGTGCGCGCACGTCATAGCTCTTACGCTCGATGTGAGCTTCGAGGTCGTCGTAGACCTCCATCATGTCGAGGATCTCGCCTTCGAGAACGTGAAGGCTACCTTCGGCAATGAACTCCTCGTACTTCTGGCGCATGGCGCCCGGGAGTTTGTAGAGAGTGGTTGTCGTGATGTAGCTTCTGGTCTTTACCCCGTACCCGCGTGGCAGTGGAAAGAGGAATGTGAACGCGCAGAAGTCGTCACCCTGCGAGAGGTCAGCACCAAGAGCACAAGGCATCTGCCAGTACTCACGTGAAGGACGATGGGGAATGGTCTCCTCGTAAGTGAAGAAGTACGAGTAGCCTTCCATCGGGATTCCAAAGCGCTTAGCCAGGATGTCATTCCTGGCGGCCGGGGCTTTCTCAGCTCGTTCAACGTCGAGTTGGTAGGTGTCATAGGTGATGGTCTTTCCGAGGTTCGGATTGGCCTTCAACCACATGGCCGGATTCGCTACTTCCTCAAGTTCGTCCAGCTTGTAGTGCCAGATCGAAACATGTGGCGCTTGGTACTCGCCCTTGAGAATGTCAGCGAGTTCCATTTTGATGGTATCGCCCGAACCGTTGCGGACGGTTCCCTCCGAGCTGATGGCGACGATCAAGAAGTCGTCCAGCTTCGAAGCACCTTGCTCGACGGCGCCGACGACATCCTCTCGGAGGTCACCGGACAACCATTCGTCGATCGTTGAGACCTTAGGGCGAAGGCCCTGGAGTTTGTTGATCGACATCGGACGGACCTCAAGCAGAGATCCGGTCAGGAAGTTCTCGACGCCCTTCTTGGTCGACGCCAGCTTGACCCGGTTCGCCTTGGAACCAGTCGTGTTCTGCATCGACCCTTCGGTCAGGAACTTGAAGAGTGGTCCGCGGCTTCGGATGATCGCGGTCCTGAACGGCGACATGACCTCATCGGCCTGCTTCATCGTCGGCGCCGTGGTGATCTGATGCGTCGTCGCTGTGTCGATGTTCAGGAAGTACGCCTGGATACAAGCCGCATACATCGACTTGGCAGCACCGCGGGCAACGATCAAGTACTGCTTGGTCGTCAGCCGCTTCTTGACTACTTTGTCGATGTAGTGGCCTTCTTCGCCATTCTCTCCCGGCTCGTAGACCGACCGATTGACGAAGTAGTACCAACCGAAGATCTGTTCCGCCCACAGCTTGAACGTAGGAAGCAGATGGAGATCGCTGCCGTCGGTAAGCGTGAGTTCCTTCTCGCAGTAGAGGATGAAACCCTCGACTGAGTTGTCGTCGTAGTAGATGTTCGGGTTGGCGATGAGCGCGTCAATGCGGTTCATCTCCAAGGAGACTTCCCGGTTGACAGGAATCTCGCCTCGGATCACCGCGTCACGGAACTGCCCGTAGTAAGTCGGGACAGCCGTGTTCGACAAGGCCATTACTAACCCTCCCTCCTTCTACCGACCGGCGAACGCCTTGGCGATCTGGCCAACGGCGAACTTTCGAGCTTCCTGCTTGCCGATGTCGAGAAGCAGGTCCTTGACCATCTTCTTGGCTTCGGCCTTGGGGCCGGTGTCGCTCTTCTTGTAGCGCTTCTCCAGGTCCATGCGCTCCAGATATGTCTTCAGCTCGTCGTTGCTGAGAGACTTGAGGCCGCCGGACTTGAGCTTCTTCTTGACGTCCTTGGCCGTGGCGGAATCTTCGGAACGGGGTGGAGCAGCCGACGGGTTGGACCGACGAACACCCCATTTCATGCCCTTGATCCCGTAGTGAGCCAGAAGGTCATCCGGGCGTTCGGAGTGCTTGAGAGCGAGTTCCATGTTCGTCAACCCTCCCCAAATCGGATCGTCTTCTTTGAGCTCCGGTGGCGTGTAGACCTCCTTGAAGCCCTTCTTCTCGTAGATATGACGAGCATCCGGTGCGTTGCCCGGGACCTCAAGAGTGACTTTCTTGAGACCTTGCTCGCGCGCGAGGGATATGGCGGAGTCCATGGCCGCGGAGGCGTAACCGTTACCGCGGGCACTGTTCTTCACCCCGACCCAGACCACGTTGAGAGAGTCCTTGGACTCCCGATACAGAGACATCTCCCCGACGGACTTGCCGTCCTTGTCCTTGATGGAGAAGTTGCTGCTGTTGTTCGTGCGTTCCCGCACGTTCTTGCTGATCCGAGACAGGAGCTTCACGACGCCCGGCGTAGGGCTGCCGCTGAGGGTCAGCTTGTCACCGTTCTTGAGAGTGACAGTTCGATCCTCGGTCTTCTGCTTGATCTCGGGCTTGGCAGAGGGGTTGGTACGTCGAACGCCCCACTTCATGCCCTTGATCCCGTAGTGACGGAGAATATCGGTGATCTCGTTCTCTACGCTGCCGGCACGTTCGGGTCGATCCACGAGTCCCCCTCTCGGGTCACGTTGAGGCGCCACTCCATCTTCTCCACTTGCTTCTGCATGGAGTCAACAAGGTAGCCGGTTTGGGGCGGGTCGAACATCAGCCGGACGCGGAAATATACGTACGACTTGACGGAGCTGATGCGGACATCGCCGGCGAGGAAGGCGTCCCACGTGGGGACGTTGTCTTCGATCATGAACCCGCCGACGGGACCGACCCCAAGCTGTTCGAGGTCTGCGAATACCGTGTTGATGTGAGTCAAGATGTCGAGGTCGAAAACCGTCAGCGACGGGTCAACGCCGACCATCTTCTTGACGCTGTCGAGAATGCTTTGGTCCACGTGGGACACCTCCCTTCGAAGTACTACTTGAGGCGGCGGTTGACCTCGGCCTGAACGGCCTTGGCGTTGTAGCCCGCGCGCGTGAGACGCTGGACACGAACCTCACCGCTTCCCCAGTCGCCGTGGATGACCTCGGAGGCGAGCTGGTGGACGGTCTTCCGCGAGTTCACGCCGAGCAGTCGGTTGACCTCCTTCTGCACGGTGTCCGAGTTGTAGCCGGCCTTGGTCAGGCGGGTCACTCGGTTCGTACCGTTGCCCCACTTGCCGTCGATGACCTCGGAGGCGATCTGAGCGACCGTCTTCCGGGGCATGAGCTTGCGGTCGACGATCTTCTGGATCGCGGTGGGGTTGTAGCCGGAGGAACGGAGCCGCTGGACGCGGACGTAGCCGTTACCCCACTTGCCGGCGAGGACCTCGTCAGCGATCTGGTCGTTCGTCTTGGTCTTCTTCGGCGGGGGGTCGACCGGAGCCTTGTCCGAACCGGGCGCCTGGTAGGTGCCGGTGAAGAACAGCGCGTGGACGTGGTCCATGTGGTTTGCCGTGGTGTTGCCTCGATCGGCCATCTTGCGAACGGCGCCGGGGCTGGTCACGGTCGAGGTGATGTGCTGTTCCCAGATGACGTGCTGGAGCCGGAGGCGAGCGCGGTTGCGCCAGATGTAGTCGCGGACCCACTGGCCGGCGGCGTGGTTCTTGACCATGAAGTCCAGGGCACGACCGCTGTGGTGTTCGGTGTTGCTCGCGTTGCCGTCGTAGCCCCACATGAACCAGACGTCGTGGCCGGCCTTCTGGGCCGCGTCGAATATCTCCTTCGAACGGTCCTTGGTGGGACCGGCGACATTGCCGAGCTTCGAGCTCGCGTGCGCGTACGTAGTCATTCGGTGACCTCCTCGGCCTCGTAGTCCGCCGCGGTCTCCTGGGCGAGAACGTTGTCTTCGTCCGTCTCCTCGACGGGCGGGCAGGGAGCGCCTTCGGGCGTTTCCTTCTTGGTGGTCATACTTCCTCCGTTACCAGAGCTTGGTGTCACCGGGCTTGCGCTCGATAACAGGGCGGGGTAGCAGACTTTCATCGCCGTAGTGGATGGCGTTGTGAGTCTGATGCGTGACGGTGATCAGGAACTCCGGATCGAGGTTTGCCGGGTTGCCAGACACGATGTCGTGGGTGGTCATCGGGTTCATGTGGTGGATATAGAGACCAGAGTGGATGTCGTATCCCTCGATCCCCAGATCACAGCCCATGTCCCGGGCAATAACCTCGTGCCGGACCTGTCGCCATTCCCGGGAGGTGTAGAACTGCTGGTTCATCCACCGGTCGTAGCCGAAAGTGGTTTCACCAACCTGCCCGCGGAGCTTCAGGTACTTAAACCGATCTTCAAACGTCAGAAGACGACGCAGATCGGAATAACTCCTATTCATTCTGATCAGATTCGGTCGGCGGAGGACCATTGCCGGTATAGGCACGGAAATAGTCCATCGCTTCGCGGAACAGCTCGTCAGATTTGACAGAAGCCTCCATGGCTTCCTTCTTGACGACCAGGAGTTCGTTCTCGTGGGCGATCCGCTGCTGTTCGAGCCGTTCGCGTGACGATCCGAGCTTCATGAGCGCGACAGTCTCAGTTGCCGAGGCTGTGCCATCTCGAAGTCGCTGCTCGACGAGGTCGAAAGCCAGCGAAATCATCTGGTTCTCTCGGACCTGAGGAGTTGTCGCTGGTCTACCGGTAGTTCCCGGCGGTTCAGGTTCCCTTCTCGGACGAGAGACCATAGTTTCAACTCCTTTCGATCAGGTTCCTGTCAAGAAAAGTCGGGGTTGGGGGTG